>JACCDG010554333.1_pt1 | contig 19692 bp, 13 predicted proteins | sample 7442471 | NCBI WGS metagenome assembly JACCDG01 (sample SAMN15323444, study PRJNA562643) | freshwater metagenome | isolation source: river surface water | place: USA:Blue River Watershed | collected 2017-08-17 | reverse complement strand
GGTCAGTGTAGTTTTACCATGGTCAACGTGGCCAATCGTGCCTACGTTTACGTGCGGTTTCGTACGTTCGAACTTTTCTTTTGCCATGCTCGTTCCTTAATGCCAGATTCCGATTCAGATATAGAATGGAGCCCATGACCAGATTTGAACTGGTGACCTCTCCCTTACCAAGGGAGTGCTCTACCCCTGAGCTACATGGGCCATGACCATCATGGTGGAGCGGGTGAAGGGAATCGAACCCTCGTCGTAAGCTTGGAAGGCTTCTGCTCTACCATTGAGCTACACCCGCAGAGCCAAGCCATACAACCAACCTGCCCCACGGATAACAACTTCACACCGCAAGCAACACTAAATTTGGTGGAGGGAGAAGGATTCGAACCTTCGAAGGCAGAGCCGTCAGATTTACAGTCTGATCCCTTTGACCGCTCGGGAATCCCTCCTGAATGAGCGGCGCATTATGGTCAAATCACTTCTACCTGTCAAACACTAAATGCAAAATAATTTTAAAAAACTTATAAGCGACTGATTTTCCAGCAACGGTGAATTTTCTTGTTCCGAAAATCTTCGGGGACTGTGCGAGCGGAAATTTCGCTAGACTGGCAGCGCTCCGGCAAGCGCTCATCAAAAACGAAGGAGCGCAGGTTAGTTGAGAAATACAGCACACCCCGGGAGCTTAGTAGACCCAAACACTGATCGATCAACCAGACATGATCACGCTGCACGTCGAGCACACCCTGCATTTTTGCCGAATTAGAGAAGGTGGGTGGGTCCATTACAATCAGATCAAATTGCTCTCCGGCAGCCGCCGCATCTTCCAGATAGCGAAATACGTCGGCCCTCACCAGTTGGTGTTGAACCCCAGACAAGCCGTTCAGCTGTAGATTGCGCTGTGTCCACGCCTGATAGGTATTGGACATATCGACCGTGACACTGCTCGCTGCACCGCCGTGTGCCGCATACACAGTAAAGCTCCCGGTGTATGCAAACAAATTGAGAAACCGTTTACCCCGCGCCTCTTCGCGCACCATCGCCCGCGTATTGCGGTGATCCAGAAACAATCCGACGTCGAGATACTGATCCAGATTGACGCTGAATTTCAGCCCACCCTCTTCCACAACAAAGTCGTCACCGCTCTGGCCGGTTTTTTCATATTGATCCAGCCCTTTTTGCCGGCGTCGTTGCTTCAGGTGAATGGCGACGGGCGCCAACTGCAACACATCGGCACAGGCAGCGACAACCGAATCCAGCCAGGCGCGATACAAATCCTCTTCAATTTGCCAGCCGGTTTCTACCTCCTGCAGATGTACCTGATCACCGTATAAATCAACCACAAAGGGATATTCCGGTACGTCGCGATCATAGAGCCGGTAACAACTGATGCCATTACGCCGCGCCCATTTCGCCCAATGGCGCAAATTCTTGCGCAGGCGATTGGAGAATGCAGAGATATCGGCCATCAATCAGCCTCCTGCTGCAACAGACGTTGATACACTGGCTCTGGCACATACTTGCGTACTACATCCTGCCACCCCTCCGGGCCAACTAAACCCTTTACCATGGTTGAGCTGACCTCTGCAATCTCACGCGGCGGCATCAGGAACACGGTTTCGATATCACCAAACAAATCGCCATTGATGTAACGCATGGTGCGTTCAAATTCATAATCACTGGCGGTTCGCACGCCACGCAGAATGTAATTGGCGCCCACAGATTTTGCATAACGCACCAGAAACTGGTTGGCAAAGGACTCAACCCGCAGATGCGGCAAATGACTGGTCGCCTCGCGCAACAAATGCAGGCGTTCGTCAGAACCAAAGGTGTAACGCTTGTCGGGATTTTCGCCCATGGCCACAATCAGCTCGTCAAACAGCTTGACGCCCTGCTCGATCATCCATAAATGGCCGTTGGTAACGGGATCAAAACTCCCCGCGTAGACCGCTCTTCTCATACGCCAGTTCCTTCATTGTGTCGATTTCGCGCAGTGTACAGCTTACCGGTATTGAGAGCGTACTGCCGGATGCAGATGCTGCAGAGCAGCAAACAAAAGTTGACCGTCCGGTGTCAAACTGATGAACTAATGGCATCAGTAGCAGAAAGCCGTAGATGCCGTACTTTCCCAATCACCCGCAACGTATTTCTCTCAACGATGAGGCCCACGCCCGCCCCTTCGAGTCGATCAACAGCCCCGCCAGGCTGTCTTATCTGGCATATCTGAATCACTCGGTCAGTTACGACGACGACCTGGCATGGATATCCGACCTCTGCCAGCGCTACGACGTAAGGCAGCCCCGCCCCGGCAGCAATCACTTTGCTGCCGATTTCGGCGCATTCCGCTGCAAATGGGCGCGCCACTCTGAATTCACCAGCCTGACATTTACCCGGCATGGCGAATTTCGTGATCCGTTTGCCATCCCGGCCTTGCTGCATGTGCCCGAAGACTGGCTGAAGCAGATACCGGGAGAAATTCTTGCTGCAGCACACGCAGGACTGGAAGTGCAACGTTTGTTACCCGGCCACATTGCCGAAATTGGCACGGAATTTTTTCGCGGCAACGATTTGATCGGTGCGCAGATTGGGGATGGTGCCGGTGCCGTTTTTACTGACTTTCGCGTGCATGCAGATGGATTTTCGCGCTTCCTGATCAGCGACATTCAGCTTGGCGCGAGGCAGGCGGGGCGTATGCTGCAACGATTGTTCGAAATCGACACCTACCGGATGATGGCTTTTCTGGCGCTGCCACTAGCCAAGAACCTTTCGCCACAATTAACCGAGGCGGATGGCGAACTAACCGAAATCACCAGACAAATGGCGCACGCCTCACAGGAAGACGAACCGATTCTGCTGGATCGCCTGACCAAGCTGGCAGGCAAGATCGAGGCATCGATTTCGGCATCGGATTACCGCTTTAGCGCCGCCCACGCCTACTACGCGATTGTTGAACGCCGCATCAACGAACTGCGCGAATCGCGCATTCCGGGCATGCAACCTTTCCGCGAATTCATGGAACGGCGCCTGACACCGGCGATGGATACCTGCGGCTCGGTGGCCCGCCGGCAGAAAATGCTGGCGGAGCGGATTGACCGGGCATCCGATTTGTTGCGTACTCGCGTCGACATTACCCGCGAGAAGCAGAACCAGCAGTTGCTGGAACAAATGAACAAACGCTCCCAATTGCAGCTGCGCCTGCAGGAAACGGTGGAAGGGTTATCCGTTGCCGCCATTACCTATTACACGGTTGGCCTGATCGGTTATGGCGCCAAGAGTCTGAAATCCGTTGGCATCCATCTAAATCCGGAACTGGTGATGGGGCTATCGATTCCGCTGATTGCCGGCTCGGTGTGGCTGAGCATGCGCTCGATGCGCAAGGGAATGGCAAGGGAAATGGGCGGCCACTAAACCAGCGCCGTGCGCACCCGGCATCAGTCGAACCAGATGTTCCAGAACAGGTCGATCTGGCTTTCCTGACCGGCCTTGGCCACTACCGACCATTGCCGCGAGATGGTATACGTCAACTTGACAGCTGCACTGGCTGCATCCACGCCCTGCTCGTAGACCAGATAAGCCTTGTCGGACAGGCGTTTGCCAATCGCCACCACTTGCTGGGTTGCAGTGCTGGAAGCGCCATTAGCCTCTGACACGCTGGTTGTACTGCGCGAACGCAACCCTATTTCGTCGACACCAAATCGGCCGGCAATTTGCTGCTGCAAGCTGGTTGACTGATCGCGTGACAATAATGCGGTTGCCGCAGCAATCAGGATATCGGCATCGGCTTTCTGCTGGCCACCCTCAGCCGGGGGACGCCCAAGAATCAACCACGACAGTTTTTCCTGTTCCGACATATCGGAGTCGGCAATCAAGGTCAAACGCGGCGACTGCAAGGTTCCGGTGAGATGAATTCCCGGCTCGACCGCCAGATTCTCGCGCACCGCAACCACGTCCAGTCCGGGGTTTTCCAGCGGCCCCTGAAACGCCAGGGCGCCCCGGGTAATTTTCAGATCCTGACCATAGGCGGTATAGCGGCCTCCATCCGAACGTACCGTGCCGACCACACTCAGCGGCTGGCCACGCACCGACTTGACCCGTGCAGTGCCCGTCAGGCCGGTCCGAATCCCCCAGCCCTCGAAACGCAGTTGTTTACCCAGATCAAGATCCAGCACCAGCGATAAGGGCAGCTTTTGCTGGTGACCATTATTTTTACGCTGCCTGCCAACAATCACTACGTCGTCGGACAAGGTTGGTACACCGCCTCCGTTAAAGCGGAAAAAGCCGCGATCCGCACGCAACTTGCCACTGACATCCAGCTTGCCGTCAGCCAGCCGGGCATTGGCATCGCCGGACAACGTCAGCTGCATATCGGGCCGGTTCATCGCAACAAAATGATCGGTTGTCAGCCTCAGTTGCCCAGCCGCCACATCCTGCAAAAAGCTCAGCTGACCCTGCGCGCCCAGCACACCATCGCCGCCCTGTATCTGCAGCTTTTCGATCTGGATACCTGCGCTATCGAGTGTTGCCCGCAGCTGACCATTTTTGTAGCTCATGCCCCAATCGGGGTTGTTCAGTTGCAATTGCTCGGCACGCATCTCACCCGACCAGCGCAAATGCCCCGGCAAACCATCGGCAGCCATCCGGCCGTTCATCATTCCTGCCACCGACAACTGCGGCCCAAGCATCGGCCCCAGCCATGACAGCGACGGAATGTCGAATACCACAGCCAACGCCAGCGGGCGAGGAACCTCACCACCGCCAGACCACCCATGCAGCTGGCCACTGGCCTTGCCGAAATCACGGCTCACCAGTTGCGCATCCAGATTGAATTTGCCTGCCTGTGCAAGAAGATTCAGCTCCAGCTGCCGCAATGCCAGAGGCAGCATTGAGCCATCGCCGCGCTCCAGCTGCACATCGCCATCGCTTCGATACAAACGCGCCTGTCCCTGCCAGCCGCCAGCCTGTGTCAGCCGCCAATCTCCTGACAGACGCAAGTCGGTATGCAGCGGCAAGCTGACGCCACTTGCCTGCATAAAATGCAGCAACTGGACCTCCGACAGACTGCCTTGCAGAACAGCGCCCTGCGGGCCCCAGTCGGTCTGCTGCAATTTGAGCACGCCACCTGCAAGCAGCAGCTCTGCCGGGCCAAGGTGCACTTGTCCGGACGCCAGCTGCAGGCTCGCTGGCTCACGCAGCAAGACATCCAGCAGGCCACGCCCACTGAACCGTGTCAGCCGTCCCTGCCAGCCCTCTGCACCTTGCCAGGCGCCCGTTGCGGCAAGTGACAGCTGCTGCTTTTGCCCCTGATATTCTGCGCTGGCATCGGCAGTCAACTGATGCAGCGACTGACTGCCATTCAACCTGCCGCTCAGCTGCGGCACCCGCACATCACCCCACCCCAAATCTCGGCCTTGCAGCTCGATCTGTGCTGGCGCATCCCTGAGGCGCGGCAAATTCACCTGTAACTGCAGCAGCTCTGCTTGTAACTGCCCTGGTCCGTGCAATTGCTGTATCTGCAGCGAGCCCTCGACCAGTGGCCTGCGCAGCTCACCCGAGAGCATGACGGCAGCACTCGCCCGCCCCTGCCACTCTGCCAGAACACGGGAAAAGTCAGGCACGTCCAGCTGCAACTGCAACTGATCGCCAGAGCGCCCAAGTGCACCACGCACGCTCAACTGCGCAGTACCCAGAGCCAGACGCAGATCGGCCTGCGAAACCGACTCCCCCACCAGGCGCAACTGGCCGGAGGCCTGTACGACTTGCCCTTTCAGGCTGCTATGATCCAACGCCAGCCGCAACCACACATCCGGCGGTCCTCCCAGCCGGCCGGTCAGATTCACCTGCCCGTTCAAGTCTGCAACAGGAAATGCGCCAAACGACGCTGGATTAAAATGGCGCAAGTTCACCGCCAGTTGTGCAGCACGGCGCGGCGCCAGATCCAGCAAGCCGTTCAGTTCGGCGCTGGCGGCCCCTGCCGACAACAGTAGCTTCTGCAAATGCAACTGCGGGCCCTGCTTCAGTGACCGCAAACGCAGCTCACCGCTGGCGGCCATCCGGGGATCCTTTACCGCAAGACGCAGCGTCGGTTGCTTGAGTGAGCCCCCCAGAACCAGCTGCCCCGACAGACGCGTGGCGAGCAACGTGCTGTAGAGTCGGGCGACATTCACCTCGCGGATGTCGGCATGCAGATTCAGCGCCTTGGGGCTCAACGAGCCTCGCAGGGCCAACCATCCGCCGGGCAGTTGCAGCTCCAACTGCTTCAGGCGCAGCTGATCGCGCGCCAGGTAAGCTTCGCCTGTCGCCTGCACCAAAGGCAGACGATGCCGATCCCAGGCACCAGGCAAGCGATTGTCGAGTGCCAGAGCGACTGAGAGTTGCCCGGTCATCGGGGCCACATCCATTTGTGCCAGCAAATCGGTTTTGGGGGCACCTTCATGCCAGGCGGCAAGATCGATGCCGCTGGCACGTAAACGGGCACGCGGCAGCAGGCGCACCGGATCGCTGGCAAACGGATGCACTTGTGCATCCCCCGCCAGCATCACTTCGCCGGTGTTGCCCTGCAGATCAAGCTGGATATCAGCCAACGTGCCAAAGGCCCGCAAACTGGCTTGCAGCGCACGCCCCTGCAGGCCCAGATCGGCATGGATATCGGCTTTAAGGGCAAATGGTGCAAGAGCATCAAGGCTGGCCTTGCCTTGCACACGGCCCCACGGTGAATACAGCTGCTCAAGCGCCAGTTGGTAGCGTCCGTCGCGCAACCCCAGATTGCCGCGGATGGCATTCAATTCCAGCGCCTGCGGCAGCAGCCAGAGCTGATCCAGCGCAATATGATCAATCTGAATCTGCAAGGGGAGGTTCAGGCTTTGCGGCAACGTCACCGGCTCATCGCTGCCTGCAGTGGTAAGACGCAACACCCCCAGCTGCAAGGAAGTCACATGCAGGCGGCGTTGCAATAACTCGGCAGCTGACCAGCGCAAGCGCAATCGATCCACTCGCAGCAGCGTTTTGCCTGCCTGCACGCGCAAATCGGTCAGCGTCACATCATTGAGCCATTGCCCTTGCCAGCCCCCCAGCTGAACACTACCGCCGCTGAGCGAAATCAGTAAACGCAGCGCCGCATCGATACCCGCTCGGGTTTGCAGTGCAGCAACCGCACTAACCAGCAACAACAGAGACAACAGCCAGCCCAGCAGCCACAAACGTGAGCGCCGGCGGGCAGGCATGTGTGCGGCAGCTTGACGCATCAGAACGCCAACCCGATCGACATGTGCGCGCGCCACTGCTGGGCTGGCTCGCCAAACGCCACATCAGCAGCAATCGACCCCACCGGGCTGAGCCAGCGAACGCCCAAACCATAACCACGATGCAACGTGACATTGCTCCATGAGCTGGTGGCATCGCCGGCATCGATGAATGCCGCCCAACGCCAGCTCGGCGCAAACGCATGCTGATATTCGATGGTAGCGGATGCGGTGACAGCACCACCAATCACCGCACCGTTCTGAGGCACACCGATCGATTGATAGTCATAGCCGCGTACCGAATTGACGCCACCAATCCGGAACAACCAATCCGAGGGCACCAGAGCAACCTGTTCGGCAAACACCTGGCCCACATCGCCACGCAGCAACAGGTAGCCCGAACGCCAAGGCATCGGGCTATACAAGGAGAGCCTGCCAAAAGCGTGCACAAACGAGGTATCCGACAATAGCCGGCGTGCGGCACCAGCAACACGCACGGAAATCACGTTACCCAAAGCTGGAGAAATCGGATCATCCAGATCACGCCGGTTCCAGTTGTACCCCAGCACCAGTGCCTGCAAGCGGGAGGCATCGGCATCGTCGCCCACTACCGACGACTCCCGCTCATAGGTTAATGCCAGCAGGGTTTTGATATTGCCGATATCACGTTCGCGGCCTACCCCGATTTTATATATCTGCGAATCGACGTTCTGTACCTGGGTGCTCTCATTGTTAGCAAACACGCTCTCGACATAACCCTTGGCAGTCAGCGGTGTGGCCAACTTGGCCTCGGCAAACTGGCGGCGGGTTTCCAGGCTGGTGTTGGCGTTGAAAATCCAGCCCTGGTCGGCAACGTTGGCGTGCTGATAGTTCACCTCGACGCGGGCGCCGGTATTGGTGTTGTAACCCACGCCAAAGCCGACCCGCTGTCGCTGCGCCTCTTTGACCTTGACCAGCACCGGCGTAAGTAAAGGCTGATCGGGCGCTGGATCAACATCCACAATCACCGACGAAAAATACGGCGTTCCCTGCAATGCCGACTGGAAATCGAGCAAACTGCTGCGCCGATATGGCACCCCCGGCTCGATGCGGGTCAAGCGCGTAACCACCCGTTCCGGCAAACGCTGCAACCCCTCTACCTGAATCGGCCCCAGCGTGACCAACGGGCCGCTGTCCACCTGCAGTTGCAGGCGGGCGGTGCGACTATCGGCATCCAGCAATGCCTCACTCATCACCAGACTGGCCAACGGATAACTGTCGGCCAGCAACAGCGCCAGGCTCTGCTTTTTGCTGGCATCCCAATCATCCTGGCGGAAACGGCTCTCCGGCTTGAGGCTGATTTGCGCCAGCATTTTTTCACGCCATTGCTCAACATCCGGATGTTCGCTGAGCGGCCCGCTCAGCTCCAGCCGCAAGGATTCGACCAACACTGGCGGCCCTGGATCGATGTCATAGCGCAACACCGCCAGGCCATCTTTTTCGTCCAGCGTTGCCAGAATCTGAACCTCGAGAAAACCCTCGGTTGCCAGCAAGGAACGGATTTGTGCCGGCGCTGCCCGGAACAGGCGCTGTATCTGATCGATATTGATATCGCCGCTGTCCTGCCATTTATATAAATCAAGATGCGACAGCAACGGCTGATAGGCTTCATCCACGTTGATCTGCACCGTATAACTGGCGGCTTGTGCCAGATTCAGGCAACACGCCACCAGCAACACCAGAATCGGATGCAGGCGACGCAACAGGATCAACATCATTACTCCGGAAAGACAGGGCAGCCAGCCATAGCAACCCGGTTGCCACAGCCAGCCGACTCGGGAGGCAAGGATTACAGTTTGCGCAGGATGACGCTACCGACCGAATAGCCGGCGCCAAAAGAACAAATCACGCCCAAAGCACCACGGGCCAGATCCTGATTGTATTTGTGGAACGCAATGATAGACCCGGCAGAGCTGGTATTGGCGTATTCATCGAGAATGACCGGCGACTCGGCTGGTTCGGCATCGCGCCCCAGCACCCGCTTGGAAATCAGCAGATTCATACTCAGATTGGCCTGATGCAGCCAGAAGCGCTGCACCTCCGCAGCTTGCACCTGGTTTTGCTGCAAATGTGCAGTGATGTGCTCGGCAACCATCGGCACCACCTCCTTGAACACCTTGCGGCCTTCCTGCACAAACAACTTGTCCCGTGCACCAATGCCGGATTCGTCACAACGATTAAGGAAACCGAAATTGTTGCGGATGTTGTTGGAGAACACTGTCGCCAGTTTGGTGCCGACAATTTCGTAACGATGTGCAGAGGTTGCGGTTTCCGCTTTTTCAACAATCACTGCGGTACATACGTCGCCAAAAATGAAATGGCAATCACGGTCACGGAACTCCAGGTGGCCGGAACAGATCTCCGGATTCACCATCAACACACAACGCGCTGTACCCGCCTTGACCGCATTGGCAGCTTGCTCGATTCCAAAGGTGGCAGAAGAACAGGCGACATTCATGTCGAAGCCGTAGCCATTAATGCCCAGCGCGTTCTGGATTTCAATCGCCATGGCCGGATAGGGGCGCTGCATGTTGGAACAGGCAACAATCACTGCATCGATATCGGCAGCCGTCTTGCCGGCATTAACCATCGCCTCACGTGCCGCAGCCACCGCCATCTCTGCCTGCACCGACAGGTCCTCGTTGCTACGCTCGGGAATGGATGGTGCCATGCGTTGCGGATCGAGAATGCCGGCCTTGTCGATGACGTAACGGGACTTGATGCCTGACGCTTTTTCAATGAACTCGCTGCTGGACTCGGCCAGCGCAGCCAGTTCACCGCGCTCGATGGCCGCAGAATTATCCTGATTGTATTGCGCCACGTAGGCGTTGAAAGCGGCAACCAGCTCATCATTGCTGATCGACAGCGCCGGGGTAAACAGGCCTGTGCCACTAATGACCACTTGATTCATATCGGTTTCGCTCCTGCGACGATGGCTGGGGAAAATGTGGGGATGATACTCCAAAACTGTCACGCATCTGCGCCTGCGCTGCAAATCGCTGCGTAGCCCGCAAAGCTGTCCTATGATGAAAATCGCCTCTTTGTGGCAGCCATTCGCGGCAGCAAGTGGCATACACGAAGGGTGAACGCACCGTTGAGCAACACCCGACACCCGATTTATTTGCCGAACACCGGACTGCGGTGCCGGCAGTGCCGGCAACAAACAGGCTGGCAAGCAACAATTATCAGATTAAGGAGACAACAATGAAGCTGGAGGCTGTTTTTGACAAGGTCAGCCAGTTACCCACCGTGCCGAGCGTCGTACAGGAGCTGATTGCCAGCTTCGACAAGGAAGATATCGATGTCAGCAGCCTGGCCAGCAAGGTTAGCAAGGATCAGGTGATTGCGGCCAAAGTCCTGCGTCTGGCAAATACGGCGCATTTTGGCTCTCCGCGTCAGATTGCATCGGTAGAAGACGCCGTAATCGTGATGGGCTTCGATAAACTGCGCACGCTGGTCATCGCATCCGGTATCGCAGGCATGGCAATTCCGATTCCGGCCTTCGATAAGGTACATTACTGGCGCTACAACCTGAATGTGGCCAACACCACCAAGTGGCTGGCCAAAATGGCAAAGCAGAACCCGGAAATCGGTTTTACCGCCGGCCTGTTGCATAGTATCGGCCAATTGTTGATTCACCTGGCAGCACCGGCAGATGCGTCAGCCATAGACAAACTGGTTGCCAATGGCGCCAGCCGTAGCGCCAGCGAACTGAATACCTTCGGCTTCAGCCATTCCGATGTCGGTGCAGAGCTGGCACGGCGCTGGAACTTCCCCGAAACCATACAGCTGGCAATCAAGCATCACCACAAGCCTCTGGAGCAGGATCAGTTCATTCCACTGGCCGGGCTGATTCATCTGGCGGAATACATCATCAACGGGCTGGAGGCAGGCAAGGATGCCGACGAAATCATGGGCACCATTCCCCTTGCCATCACCGACAAGCTTACGTTGAACCTGGATCGTATCGCCGAGGAAATTCCGGCGATCCGCGAGCAAATGAGCGCCTGGGACTCCTTGATCAAAGACTGACCGGGCATCCGGCAGATAGCAACAAAAGGGGCTCCAGATGGAGCCCCTTTTCATGTCTGCACGCATCAGGCAATCAGTTAAAGAATTCCTTGACCCGATCCATCCAGGATTTGGCTTTGGGATTCTGGTTCTCGAAATCGCCTTGGGCGATTTCATCAAACTCACGCAACAGTTCTTTCTGGCGGGCAGTCAGGCTGACCGGGGTTTCCACCATAACCCGACACAACAGATCACCCTGCACGTGACTACGCACACCACGAATCCCCTTCCCTCGCAGGCGGAATACCTTGCCCGACTGGGTTTCTTCAGGAATCCTGATTTTTGCGGCACCATCCAGTGTCGGAATTTCGATTTCCCCCCCCAGCGCAGCGGTCGTAAAGCTGATCGGCATCTCACACAGCAAATCGTTGCCCTCTCGCGCAAACACCGAATGCTGCTTGATATGCACCTGAATATACAAATCACCTGACGGGCCACCGTTCTGGCCGGCCTCGCCCTCGTTCGACAACCGGATGCGATCGCCTTCATCGATGCCGGCAGGAATTTTCACCGATAGTGTCTTGTGCGATTTGACGCGTCCGGCGCCATGGCAACTGCGGCATGGGTCTGGTATCACCTTGCCGGTTCCATGGCAGCTCGGGCAGGTTTGCTGAATCGAGAAAAACCCCTGCTGCATGCGCACCTGGCCATGACCACCGCAAGTGGAACATGTCTTGGCGCTGGTGCCAGGCTTGGCCCCCGTACCATGGCAGGTTTCGCACTCGTCCATGGTTGGAATGCGAATCTGCTTTTCGCAACCGTGTGCGGCCTCTTCCAGCGTGATTTCCAGGTTGTAACGCAGATCGGCGCCACGATAGACGTTGGAACGTCCACCACGACCACCGCCCCCGCCAAAGATATCGCCGAAAATATCGCCAAACGCATCGGCAAAACCGCCAAAACCACCCGCACCGCCCTGAAAGCCACCGCCCCCCGCCTGTGGATCAACACCGGCATGGCCGAACTGATCGTAGGCTGCTCGTTTTTGCGAGTCGGAGAGAATCTCGTAGGCCTCTTTCGCCTCCTTGAACTTCTCTTCTGCCTGCGCGTTATCCGGATTGCGGTCCGGATGATATTTCATCGCCAGCTTGCGATAGGCCTTCTTGATCTCGTCATCGGAGGCGTCGCGATTGACGCCAAGCACTTCGTAAAAATCTTTTTTTGCCATAGTTGTGGCCACTTCTGCAAATGTGACAATCCAGAGATCAAACGGCCGGGCCGGCATTGAACATTGTCAATCCCGCCCGGCCGGTCAACTACATCAGCACGCTGACGAATTAACCCTTTTTCACTTCTTCATACTCAGCATCGACCACATCACCGTCTGCCTTACCGGCATCTGCCTGCGCACCTGCGGCTGCCTCACCTTGTGGTTGCTGCTGGGCATACATCTGCTCGGCCAGCTTGTGCGCAGCCTCGGCCAGCGCCTGAGTCTTAGCCTCGATCTCTTCCTTGTTGTCGGATTTCACCACACCTTCGGCATCCTTCAACGCAGCTTCAATCTTGGCCTTATCGTCAGCGGAAATCTTGTCGCCGTATTCCTTCAGCGATTTCTGCACTGAGTGAATCATGTTGTCGCAGCCATTGCGCGCCTGCACCAGCTCATGCAATTTCTTGTCTTCATCGGCATGCGCTTCGGCATCACGCACCATCTTCTGGATCTCTTCTTCCGACAGACCCGAGTTGGCCTTGATGGTGATCTTGTTCTCTTTACCGGTGGCCTTGTCCTTCGCCGATACGTGCAGGATGCCGTTGGCGTCGATGTCGAAGGTCACTTCGATCTGCGGCATGCCACGCGGTGCCGGCGGGATATCCGACAGGTTGAACTGGCCCAGCGATTTATTCGCATGCGACACCTCACGCTCGCCCTGCAGCACATGAATGGTCACTGCAGTCTGGTTATCATCAGCGGTCGAGAACACTTGTGATGCCTTGGTCGGCACCGTGGTGTTCTTCTGGATCAGCTTGGTCATCACGCCACCCATGGTTTCGATGCCCAGCGACAGTGGCGTCACATCCAGCAGCAACACGTCTTTCACGTCGCCTTTCAGCACACCGCCCTGAATCGCAGCACCCACGGCCACGGCTTCGTCCGGGTTCACATCACGACGCGGCTCTTTGCCGAAGAACTCTTTAACCTTGTCTTGCACTTTCGGCATACGAGTCTGGCCACCAACCAGAATCACGTCGTCAATTTCGCTGACTTTAACACCGGCATCCTTGATGGCCACACGGCACGGTTCAATTGTGCGCTCGATCAGATCGTCCACCAGCGATTCGAACTTGGCACGGGTGATTTTCACTGCCATGTGTTTCGGACCGGTCGCATCTGCCGTGATATATGGCAGATTGACTTCGGTCTGCTGGCTCGACGACAGCTCAATTTTGGCTTTTTCTGCCGCTTCTTTCAGGCGTTGCAGTGCCAGCACGTCGCTTTTCAGGTCAATGCCACTGTCTTTCTTGAATTCGCTGATCAGGTAGTCAATGACGCGCTGATCGAAATCTTCGCCGCCCAGGAAAGTGTCGCCATTGGTCGACAGCACTTCAAACTGATGTTCGCCATCCAGCTCGGCAATCTCGATAATCGAGATATCGAACGTACCGCCGCCCAGGTCGAACACGGCAATCTTGCGATCACCTTCTTTTTTGTCCATGCCGAACGCCAGCGCGGCTGCGGTCGGCTCGTTGATGATGCGTTTTACTTCCAGGCCGGCGATACGGCCCGCATCCTTGGTTGCCTGACGCTGGCTGTCGTTGAAGTAAGCCGGAACGGTAATCACCGCCTCGGTTACCTCTTCGCCCAGATAGTCTTCGGCGGTCTTTTTCATCTTGCGCAGAACTTCAGCCGACACCTGCGGCGGAGCCAGCTTTTTGTCGCGAGCGCCAACCCAGGCATCGCCATTGTCAGCCTTGAGAATCTGGTAAGGCATCAGGTCGATATCCTTTTGCACTTCCTTCTCTTCAAAACGACGGCCAATCAGGCGCTTAACCGCAAACAGCGTGTTTTTCGGATTGGTGACTGCCTGACGCTTGGCTGGTGCGCCCACCAGCACTTCACCATCTTCTTGATACGCGATGATCGATGGCGTGGTACGCGTACCTTCCGAGTTTTCGATTACTTTCGGCTGGCCGTTTTCCATTACTGCCACGCAGGAATTGGTGGTGCCCAGATCGATACCAATGATTTTGCCCATCTTTAGAATCCCTCAAGAGTGGCCGGCCCCTGTCGGGTCCGGCGTATTATCTGAAATAACCTTGCTCAGGAAGTGGGGGTCTGATTTTTGCTTTTCAAGAGCCCCGATCAAATTGCCCCGAGTTAATCTTTGGCCTTGGCCACCACCACCATTGCCGGGCGAATTACCCGGTCAGCCAGCTGATAGCCCTTCTGCATCACGCTGACAACAGTATTTGGCTCCGCGTCTGCCGGCACCACGCTGATCGCCTGGTGTTTATGCGGATCGAGTTTCTCGCCCACCGGGTTGATTTCGCTCAACTGGAATTTTTCAAACGCACTCACCAGCTGCTTCAAGGTCAAATCCACCCCGGCCTGAATGCTCTCAATGGAACTGGTATCTTTCAGCGCCATTTCCAGGCTGTCTTTCACCGCCAGAAGCTCGGTTGCAAATCTGGTAACTGCATATTTCTGGGCAGACTGCACCTCTTCAGCAGAGCGCCTACGAATATTGTCGGCCTCCGCCTTGGCGCGCAGCCATGCATCATGGTGCTCTGCACCTTGCAGCTCCGCCTGCTTCAGCAATTCCTCCAGGCTTGGCATCGAGTCGGCCTGTGGCTGCGATTGTTCACCGGCCTGCTCCGGATTTTCTGGTTGTACGCCCTGATTTTCAGCAGATGTATTCATGCTTGACCCCTTTTGAGACAGCGGATATTGATTACGCAAGTGGCGCTGTAATTTGGGTCAAAAGATGACAATTCAAGAGCTACATGCAAAATCCTGCCAACTTAGAGCAAACAGCCTGACGAGCACATTGATTTTGCAAGACAAAACTATTGCTGCAATGCACACAAATCTTTATAATCCGGCCACCAAAGCTTAGGTCAAGTACAAAACCGCCCCGCAAAAACAGGCAGTTGCGTTCTACCCGCCGGCCCAACCACGCTGGCAACACCAAGCGAGCCAGAATCGATCTCTGGCACATCCCGCGATGCTGTAGGCGGCCGATCACCGCAGACTGCGACAAGCAGCGCATCGAACGAAATTGGCGAAATTTCGCCAGTGGCTACCACTTAATTCTCTACTTGGGGATATCGAATGACTACTCGTGAACAACGAATTGCCGAGATTCAAAAAGACTGGGACACCAATCCGCGCTGGAAAGGTATCAAACGTGGTTACACTGCTGCTGACGTAGAACGTCTGCGTGGCTCGGTTCAAGTTGAATACACTCTGGCCAAAAACGGCGCTGCAAAACTGTGGGAACGCCTGCACACCCAGCCTTACGTTAACTGTCTGGGCGCGCTGACCGGTGGCCAAGCAATGCAACAAGTTAAAGCCGGTATCCAGGCAATTTACCTGTCGGGCTGGCAAGTTGCTGCTGACAACAACGAATACTCCGCAATGTTCCCGGACCAGTCGTTGTACCCAGTTGACTCGGTACCTAAGGTTGTTGAGCGCATCAACAACGCCTTCACCCGTGCAGACGAAATTCAGCACTCCAAAGGTGTTCAAAAAGGCGACAAAGGTTTCGTTGATTACTTCGCTCCGATCGTTGCTGATGCGGAAGCTGGTTTCGGTGGCGTGTTGAATGCCTACGAACTGATGAAAGCCATGATTCGCGCTGGCGCGGGTGGCGTTCACTTCGAAGACCAACTGGCTTCGGTTAAGAAGTGTGGTCACATGGGCGGTAAAGTTCTGGTTCCGACTCAAGAAGCGGTTCAGAAACTGATCGCAGCACGTATGGCTGCCGACGTTTACGGCGTTCCGACGCTGGTTATCGCTCGTACCGATGCTGAAGCAGCTGACCTGCTGACCAGCGACTACGATGAAAACGATAAGCCGTTCCTGACTGGCGAACGTACCGCTGAAGGTTTCTACAAAACCCGCAAAGGTATCGATCAAGCTATCAGCCGCGCGATCGCTTACGCTGACTACGCTGACTTGGTATGGTGTGAAACTGGCACACCGGATCTGGAATTTGCACGCAAGTTTGCTGAAGCCGTTCACGCTAAACACCCAGGCAAAATGCTGGCTTACAACTGCTCGCCGTCGTTCAACTGGAAGAAGAACCTGGACGATGCAACCATCGCCAAATTCCAGCGCGAACTGGGCGCAATGGGCTACAAATACCAGTTCATCACCCTGGCTGGCATCCACAACATGTGGTACAACATGTTCGATCTGGCGCAAGACTACGTTGCTCGCGGCATGTCGGCCTACGTTGAGAAGGTACAAGAGCCAGAGTTCGCAGCACGCGACCGTGGCTACACCTTCGTATCGCACCAGCAAGAAGTGGGCACTGGCTACTTCGACGAGATCACTACCGTGATCCAGGGCGGCAAGTCGAGCGTTACCGCTCTGACTGGTTCGACCGAAGAAGAGCAGTTCCACTAAGCTCTTAGTGGCAAAAACGCCGCGCCAGGACTCGTGCAAACGACGCTCCCGCGCGGCGTTTTTATTCGTGGCACCCCAAAGCAGCCATCGCCAAGATTAATCCCCCATATTAGGAATTAGGGACTCAATTTATGACCTACTCCGCTGGTATTGAAGTTCTGGGTAAAGTTACCCCGGAATATGCACAAATCCTGACGCCGGAAGCGCTGGATTTTGTAGCCAAGATCGTTCGCAAATTCGAACCGCGCCGCAAAGAATTGATGGCCGCACGTGTTGCACGCCAGGCTGAGCTGGACGCAGGCCAACTACCTGACTTTCTGCCGCAGACCCAAGCCGTTCGCGAAGACAACTGGAAAATTGCTCCACTGCCGAAAGATCTGCTGGATCGCCGCACCGAAATCACCGGCCCGGTAGAACGCAAGATGATGATCAACGCGCTGAACTCCGGTGCGAAGAGCTTCATGGCCGACTTCGAAGATTCGAACTGCCCGACCTGGGAAAACCAGATCGAAGGCCAGATCAACGTATTCGATGCGTATCGCCGCCAGATCGCCTTCACCTCGCCCGAAGGCAAGGAATACAAGCTGAACGACGAAATCGCGACGCTGATTCTGCGCCCGCGCGGCTGGCACCTGATGGAAAAACACGTCAAGATCGACGGCGAAATCATCTCCGGCTCGATGTTCGACTTTGGCCTGTCGTTCTTCCACAATATCAAGTACCTGGTTGCAAACGACCGTGGTACTTACTACTACCTGCCAAAGATGGAAAGCCATCTGGAAGCACGTCTGTGGAATGACATTTTTGTCTTTGCACAAAATGAACTGGGCATTGCACAAGGCACCATCAAGGGCACAGTGCTGATCGAAACCATTCTCGCCGCGTACGAGATGGACGAAATTCTGTACGAACTGCGCGAGCACAGTTCGGGTCTGAACGCCGGTCGCTGGGATTACATTTTCAGCTGTATCAAGAAGTTCAAAACCAACAAGAATTACTGCCTGGCCAACCGCGGCTTGATCACCATGACCGTTCCGTTCATGCGTGCTTACGCCCTGCTGCTGCTGAAGACTTGCCACAAGCGCAATGCACCGGCAATCGGCGGCATGTCGGCACTGATTCCGATCAAGAACGATCCGGTAGCCAACGAAAAAGCCATGGCCGGCATCCGCGCCGACAAGAATCGCGATGCAACCGACGGCTACGATGGCGGCTGGGTGGCTCACCCTGGCCTGGTGGCAACCGCTCGCGCCGCATTCGACGCAGTGCTGGGCGATCGCCCGAACCAGATCGACAAGCAGCGTGATGATGTCAACGTAGTCGGCGCTGACCTGCTGAACTTCCAACCGGAAAACCCGATCACCGAAGCCGGCCTGCGCATGAACATCAACGTTGGCGTTCAATACCTGGGCGCATGGATTTCCGGCAACGGCTGCGTACCAATCCACAACCTGATGGAAGATGCAGCAACCGCCGAGATTTCGCGCTCGCAGTGCTGGCAGTGGATTCGTTCGCCGAAAGGTGTACTGGACGACGGCCGCAAGGTGACTAAAGAACTATTCCGCGAACTACTGGCAGACGAAGTGACCAAGCTGAAAGCCGAATATGGCAGCCGCTGGACCAAGCAATACGAAGATGCTTCGCGCATGTTCGATGAGCTGACCACCAGCGACGACTTTGTAGAGTTTCTGACCCTGCCGGGTTACGATTACCTGGCCTGAGTTGCTGCAATTAAAAACGCCCGAAATTTCCGGGCGTTTTTTTAACCCATTAAAATCTGCGCTAAAGACCATTTAGCTTAAGAAAATCTCTGAACCGGTCGATTATAATCATTACCATGACCGAACACGCCAGCACCTCCGCACCCCAACTGATCAACGAGAATGTCGACATTCATCGATTCGAACTGACATCCGCATTCGATATTGCTCACGCGCTACGCCAACTCATGAATAAACATGATCTGGTCGCAATCTATTTTGATCACGGGACACAATTCACACTCAGCACGATTCTGGATGTAGACGCTAAAGGACATACATTTACCATTGATCAATCCGGTAGCCCCGAGATCAATCGCAAACTGATCACTTCCGAACGCAATATTTGTGTCGCAACGCCGGAAGGCATCAAATACCAGTTTGTCTGCGGCAAGCTGCGCGAGGTAAAACACAACCAGCACGGCGCACTGCAGGCGAGCCTGCCAACCAGTCTGATCAAGCTGCAACGGCGCGAATACTTCCGCATCAAGACGCCAATCGTCAACCCACTCAAGTGCCGTATCAGTGATCATCCGGCAGGCAAGCAGGAGTTTGCGCTGCACGACATCAGTCTGGGTGGGCTATGCCTGACCTCGCCGACACCGAGGGATGATTTTCAACCGATGCAGCGATTCATGGACTGCCAGCTGGAGCTACCCCAGTTTGGGCTGCTGAGTTTTACCCTGGAAATCCGCAACCACCGTAGCGAGCGCCAGCGCAACGGCAACAACGTCACTTACATCGGCTGCCAGTTTCACGGCCTGTCCTCGGCACAACAAAACTTGCTACAGCGCTACATTACGCAGTTACAAAAAGACCAAATCAATCGCGGCAATTAAAAAAACCGGCAACAGCCGGTTTTTTTCGATTTCTCATCCAATCGCCCGAATTTACCAACGACGGATATTCAATGTACTAGGGCTGGGATTCTTGAAAGCGTCCAGCGACGCGTCTGCCGTGTTACGCAGATAATACACACGGGCATTGTCGGTCAAATTCATCCAGACTCCTTTTTGTGCAGGCGTGT
>JACCDG010565273.1_pt1 | contig 19704 bp, 18 predicted proteins | sample 7442471 | NCBI WGS metagenome assembly JACCDG01 (sample SAMN15323444, study PRJNA562643) | freshwater metagenome | isolation source: river surface water | place: USA:Blue River Watershed | collected 2017-08-17 | reverse complement strand
GCTAAACTTTCTTAAAAGTAACGCCAATATCTTATTTCAGAGGAAGAAATTGTGGCCATCAGAAATCCCACGGAACTGGGGATTATTAAAAGAGAATTACCTTCCAGATCCTTTATCGCGGGGTTGGATGAAGTTGGAAGAGGACCTCTTGCAGGACCGGTGGTGGCAGGGTGCGCTTATTTAAAATGGGAAAATTTCTCCCACCAAGAACTCACTAAATTTTTTAAGTTCCTTTCTCGCTTAGGCATAACCGATTCAAAAAAAATAACTTCTGAAAAAAGAATGGGGATTCTCAATCATCTTAATATTGATCCTTCTGAAATTAAATCCAACAATTTCTATTGTGTGTTAAACGAAGGGGATTTGGAACTTGGTTTTTCGCTTTATGAAATGGGTCCATTGGAAATCGATAAAATCAATATCCTAAACGCATCCCTAAATTCTATGGCCTTTGCATTTAAAAAATGCAGAAAGGAAAAAAATTTCGGTGAGGTTTTGGTCGATGGTAATAAACTGCCAAAAGATTTGGGAGAGAATCTTAACGCAAGCGCAATTATTGGAGGAGATTCAAAATCCCTATTGATTGCCCTTGCATCAATTTTGGCCAAGGAATATCGCGACCATTTAATGAAAAAAATGGACCTTCTTTATCCACAATATAATTTTCAAAAAAATATGGGATATCCAACGCAGCTGCATAAATTGGCCATTAAAAAATTTGGTATAACTCCAATTCATCGAAAAAGTTTTAGAGGAGTAATTCACTAAGCTAAAAATGATTCTTTTCAAATGGTCGGTGTATGGTATTCTTTTAATTAATGAAAATTTTATTTCTTATTGCTTCCCTTTTAATTTTTCAAAATGCTAGTGCCGATTTTGGAGAAGATTTAAAAACACTGGGACTTTCATCGCTCTATGGCACAATAGGTGGAACCCTTGCAGGCGTGGCCGTAATGGCCGCAGGGGGAGATAGTAAAAGTGTTATGAAGGGAGCTTCAATAGGTCTTGTTGCTGGAGTTGGGATTGGTGGATATTTTGTTGTTAAAGATAAAATTACGCCACCGAAGGTCGATGGCCAAACTTTTCCAAGCGGGGATATTTCCAAGATTTATGACAGCACCAGAATCAATGACTATGATGACATCTATTACGGAAAGAGATGGGAGCCGGTAGGAGATTGGGATAGAGGTCCATTAGATTATAAATTCGAGCACCAGTTAAATAAAATTCCGGCCCAAAATGATTTGAAAATATATTTCAGCCTTTTCCAAAAGAATTTCTAATCTAAGTTTGTTCGCTTTCAGTTCCCGGAGTCGGGACAAAATAATCGGTAATAACTTTATCTACTTCCCAAATTTCATAAAGTTTAAAAACCTTGATAAATTCGGATTTAACATTGGCCAGAAAAACTCTAACCGAAGGTCGATTTAGATCATTGACCAATTTTACAAAATTAGAGATTCCCGATGATCCCACAAAATCTAAAAAATAAAGATCTAGGGTGATTTTTGAATCGGGATTTTTTTTCAGAATCGACTTTATCTCTGAAGTTAGATAATCGTTATTTTCGTAATTGAGGTTTCCCCTCATTTGAATGGTGTAGTTGCCTGTCGAATCAGCATGAATACTGGCCTTTAAAGTCATAAAATTCTCCCCCAATCTATAAGGGCATTCTATCAGGAACAGGCCAGTCGATTATAGGTGGAAAGTTCTTCTTTATTTTAGTAAGTTAATCCCTATGGCAAAACTAATATTGGTAACCCTGCCTATCGGGAATCTAGAAGATATGACCGTTAGGGCAAAGAATTCCTTGGAAAAAGGAAAGTATTTTTTTGCTGAGGATACCCGAACCTTTCGCTCTTTTCTTTCCCTTATAGGGATTAATTCCTCTGGACTTCAAATATTCTCTTTTCATGACAATCAAAAAATCGATCGAACGAAAAAAGTTTTGGAGATTTTAGAAAATGGTGAGGATGCCTATATTGTTTCCGAAGCTGGATCTCCCATCATTTCAGATCCGGCTTATCCCCTTATTAAATTTGTTTTGGAGCAGGGATTTGAAATCGATACTATTCCGGGGGTATCTTCGGTTTTAGTGGCCTTAGAGCTTTCAGGGCTACCTCCTTATCCCTTTACCTTCCACGGTTTTATTCCAAGGGATAAAAGGGCCGATTTTTTTAAGTCCCTAGGATCCGGGACCCATATTTTCTTTGAGTCTCCCGTTCGCTGTGAGAAGACCCTTCTGGAGATGACTAAAATCTATCCGGATTCCCAGTTTGCCATTGCCCGGGAGATGACTAAAAAATTTCAAACGGTTCATAGATTTTTGGGTTCTAATTTTGCCCAAGAAAAAATCACTTATAAGGGTGAATTTGTTATCTTGGTTAATATTGAAAAAAACACCAAAGTAGGGGATTATTCCAAGGTTTTAGGGCTTTGCAGGGAATATTTAGAAGGAAAGGGTGGAAATAAGCTGCTATCCAAAATTTTTTCGGAGATTTTGGAGGAGGATTCCAAGAAAATTTACCAGACTTTGACGCATAAAGACTAGAATGGATTTTAAATAAATGGGAAAAGAGCTTTTTAATAAAAAAGAGAAGGTCATGACGGATTCATCAGGTTCGGATATCCCTAAATTGAGTTGGTTTGGGTCGGTAAAGAGCCCAAAGCTTAAAAGCTATAAAAAGCAAGTCACCAATACTCCCTCTGGATTATGGAAGAAGTGCTCTAACTGTGCAGAAATCCTTCAAACTTCAAGACTTAAAGAAAATCTCAATGTTTGCCCCTATTGCGACCACCACTTTAGGGTCTCGGCCATGGATCGTCTAGAAATGATCGTGGATAAGGATACTTTTGAAGAGTGGGGAACCGAACTAAGAACCACTGATCCCTTGGAATTTATTGATAAGACCCCCTATAAAGAAAGGCTTGCGACGGTATTTGAAAATACCGGACTTCACGATGGAACCCTATCAGGTTTGGCCAAGATTGGCGGGAATCCTGTGGCCATCTCCCTTATGGATTTTTCCTTTATGGGAGGTTCTATGGGTGTGGTTACCGGTGAAAAAATAGCCTTCTGTTTGGAAAAGGCCCTAGAAGATAAAATTCCGGCTATTATTATCAGCTGTTCAGGTGGAGCTAGAATGCAGGAGGGATTGTTATCCCTAATGCAAATGGCGAAGACTGCTTCGGTTATCCGGAAGCTTAAAAATGAGGGAATTCCTTTTTTCTCGGTCTTAACTGATCCTACCACCGGTGGCGTGGCCGCAAGCTTTGCCATGCTTGGGGACGTAAATTTTTCTGAACCTAAGGCCCTAATCGGGTTTGCTGGCCCAAGAGTAATCGAGCAATCGATTAGAGAGACTCTTCCAGAAGGCTTCCAAAGGGCCGAATTTCTTTGTGAGCATGGATTTATTGACCGCATCGTTCACCGCCATAATTTAAGGGCCGAACTTACATTCTTTATTGAAGTTTTCAAGCGCTAGGCCATGCAAGATTTTGACCCTATCAAGGAAAAAAAACTGGAAGAATTCTTATGGGAGAATTTTGGCCAGGAAGATTTTAAAGGTGAGCTGGAAAGAACCAAAAGATTTTTTTCCCCTTTCAAAAGAAAATTTAAAAATATTATCACTATTGGAGGGACCAACGGCAAAGGTGAGACCTCCACTCATTTAGCAAATCTAATTAAATCCACTGGTAAAAAAACGGCCCTTTGGACCTCGCCCCATATCTTATCGGTAAGGGAGCGATTTAGTTATTCCGGGAGGCTTCCAGACTATGATGAATTATTCGAGGAATTCCAAAAGGCCAAAAGAAAGATAAAAATTTTCTTTGGAAAATTTAGCTATTATGAATTTTTATTCTATGTCTTTTTAAGAATGGCGCATAAAAAAAAGATGGAAGTGTTGGTTTTGGAGGTAGGGCTTGGCGGTCGTTTAGATTCCGTGAACCAATTTGATGCCAATATTGCGGTGATAACCTCTATTTCTCGTGATCACCAGGCCATTTTAGGGAATACTCTAGAAAAAATTCTCTTTGAAAAATTGGGAATATCCAGACCCAAACGCCCTCTAATAACCTCTCTAGAATTGGATTATTGTAGGTTTTTAACCCGTAAATATTGCGAAGCAACGAATATACCTTATTTTGATCTTTATCAACTAGGCCTAATGGATATTTCCATGGACTATTCGGAACGGAATAAATTATTAGCGGCCTTCACCTTTGAATATTTTAAATCGAGCACACCCCCAAAAAAAATAGAACTATCCAATTATTCCTTTTACCCTTTAAAAGGTCGATTTGAAGAAATGACTTTTGGTTCTATAAGCTTTATTTTTGTAGGTTCTCATAATATAGATGGTGTCAGAAAGTTAGTGCAAAAAGTAAGTCTAAAAAATGAGCAATTTGACGCGGCATTGGTTTCTTTTTCGAAGAGATCGCCAAAGGAAATTGAAACAATCCTTGGGATTTTTTCGGGCTCCTTTAAGAAAGTGATTCTTACTAGCTTTGAGCATGTAAAGGCCGCAATGGACTTAAAGGACCAAGCGGATAAAGTAAAAATTGAATTTGTAAAAGATTGGAAATTATATTTTGAAAATAAAATTCACAACAAAGAAAAAAAAGAGACTGTCTTGGTTACAGGATCTTATTATTTCGTGGGCGAGGTTCAGAAATTTCTGCTTTCTCTACCTCTTGATCGCACAACCAGTCCTAGCGCTTACCCAGTTTCAGATATCTCAAGATAATGTTCAGCTGCTTTCAGAAAAGGCCTATAAGTGGCCAAAAGAAAATAAATTTGAGGCAGTAGGTTCCGTGGTGATAACTCAAGGACCTAATTCTATCTATGGGGATAAGGCCACCCTCAATATGGAAAACGGGGAGGCCAGCGTAATAGGAAATGTCAGATATGTTGGTCCGGATATGGCCCTATTTGGCACGGAATTTAATTATAATTTTAAAACCTCTCTTTTCACTTTAAAAAATGCGCGATTCAAGTCTGGCAATTTTATTGTTCACGGAAAAAAAATTGAAAAAGTTTCTCCTGACCTTATTGTGGCGGAGGGAGCGGAAGTAACCACTTGTCAGGATTGTCCCGAATCATGGACGGTGTACGGGGATAAAATTAAAATTGTTCCCAATAAATATGTTTATATTTATTCTGGCTTCGTCAGCATTAAAGGAATTAGTTTTTTCTATGTGCCCTACCTAGTATTTCCCATCAAAAAAAGTCGCGAGTCCGGATTTTTAATACCCAAGCTAGAACTTAGTCAGGACGTTGGGGCCAGGTTTTTAATACCTTATTTTTGGGCCCTTGATGATAAAAAGGATATGACTTTAACGCCTGCAATGTTTGGTAGAAGAGGATTTGGTTCCCTTTTTGAATACCGACAAAATGTTGGTGAGGAAAAATGGTTTCAATTAGATTCCCTGTTTATTTGGGATCAAATTTATGAGCCCTATAAGCAAAATGATTCTGTAACGGGAAATTCCTATTTTAGAAATTTTAATAATTATGAACATACCTTCAATTTTTCCCATAATTTTAACCATCATTTAAATTTTATTAGCGTAACCGACTCGGACCAATTAAGAGATTTTGATTATTTAATGAATCCTTACATAGAGGGACCCGATACTGGTGGTGGCGGCTATTTAAATTATCGAACCTCAATGTTTGATATAAACGTAGAAGGCTATCTACAAAAAAACGTATTAGTACCCGACCCCACAACATTCGATAAGTCCTACGTTCAAATTTTGCCCAAGGTGATGCTTGATTTAAATCCCCTAAAAGTTTTTCAGACAGAGCATTTCCCTTTTCAAAGTTTTACTTTTGGAGCAACCGCGGATTTTACCATTTTTAAGCAGATGGAATTCTATGAATTAAATCTAATTAGAAATGCCAATCGAATTAACTTTGTACCCTTCGTCAATTATAATCTGGGCCAGTTAGGTCCCATACAGCTGAAATCTTCTTTGGCCCTTGATACCCAATATTATGATCTTCCCTTTGAGAAAAACCAAAACTATTTTAGTAAATGGACTTGGGTTTCAAAAAGTTCCGCCACCTTGGAGTTAGAAAAGATTTTTGGAGTTGCTTATGAGGAGAGTATCCCCTTAGAGCAAATCAATATCGATAAGGTAAAGGAAGAGGCCGCTGCAAAAGAAAAACTCGCCAGAGGTAATCTGATTGAAAATGTCCCTCCAGTAGACTCTGAGTATGCTCAGAAAGATTTTAAAATAATTCGCCATAGTTACAAACATTCCCAAATTTTCACACTTAATTATTTCTACACTCCACCCACTAATTGGAAAGGAAATCTGGATTTTTCCAACCAAATAAATTCTGAACAAGGCACTTTTGACAACACCGACGCTCGCCGGGAAATCGAATATAAGATCAATAACTACCAGGCCAGGGTAACGCTCCCTATGGAAAATACCATTGAGTTAATTTGGGCCAACACCATCGTGAGAAAAGATCCTAAAGTATTTGATGTTTATCAGGACGATAAAAATTTATGGGACAATTTCCACTATGATAATATTTTTCTTTTTGCTGCCTCTCAAGGATATCAATTCAATAAGACTTCCGAAGACTTCGCTGATCGATTGACCTTTCTAAGATTAGACACGTCATTTAATGTTGCTAGTTTTAATATTTATTTAAGGGAATACCATTATTACAGTCCGCAAGGAAATATTCTAACTTTGGGAATTAATAAGAATTTTTCTCTAGGAGCTGGTGAACTGGGATTAAAATACGATACCTTTCAAACTCCTTACAACAAAAACCTTTTTTTTAAAGGAAATCTTGATGTACTTGGCCCGGTCGGCCTTAGATTAACCTATGATTACGATCTGGCGCTTGAAATTCCTAACTTGTTACTTCTTGGAATCGTACTTACCCCTAGCAATAATTGCTGGAAATTTGACATTAATTATCGAAAAACCCAAATCGATAAAGCCTTTTATTTCAATCTACAAATTAATTACGATGGAAAAAATTTTCTTAGCATATGAAGGAAGACGTAATAATCTTAGATTTTTTTGATAGCTTCACTTACAACATTGCTAATGAAGTCGCTCAAATCGGACTTAGTGTATCAGTTCACCAAAATGCTCAAGAGGTTTTTAAGAAACTTTTAAAAACCAGAAAAAAAAAGATCTTAATTTTAGGACCAGGCCCCGGGCATCCTGATGACTATCAAGATATTTTTCCCCTGATTGAAAAATTATTTCAAAATAAATACCTCCATTTTTTGGGAATTTGCCTAGGACATCAGATTATTTGGAGAATCAAGGGAGATAAGGTGATAAAAAGCGAAAATCCCATCCATGGACGTGCAGTTCCTTTTAAAATTCCTCCTTGGAAAGAGTTTTTTAAAAAAGGTGATTGGGGATATGAAACCTTAGTGCAAAGATATAACTCCCTTACTGTGATCCCCTCCGGGAAAAAAACAGGAGATTTTTCTTATTCAGCAGGGGAAGTGATGGCCGGAAAATTTGAAAGGGGGCTAACCTATCAATTTCATCCAGAAAGTGTAGGAACAATTAATTCCAGAATATTTTTTGAACCTTTAAAGAAAATTCTCTCCAAATAGAAAAAAGTTTATTATAATTTTTATATGCTAAAAATACTTTTGACCAATGACGATGGCATCCATGCTCCCGGTTTAAATCAACTTTATGAATCCCTAAAGGACATTGCAGAAGTCACAGTGGTAGCCCCGTTAGTAGAGAGATCTACCACCGGACATTCCCTTTCTCTCGATAATCCCATGAGAATTGTCGAACTAAAAAAAGATTTTTTTGGTTGCTCGGGATTTCCCGCGGATTGCACTCTACTTGGTATTGGACATATTTTTGTTCAAAGGAATCAAAGACCTGATTTGGTGATTTCTGGAATCAACCGAGGCGCCAATTTAGGGCAAGATGTTTATTATTCAGGAACTGTTGCCGGTGCCAGAGAAGCTTCCTTTCATGAAATTCCCGGAATCGCCATCTCCACAGCTTCCATGTCCAAAGAATTTGATCCTATAAATCCTCAATATGATACGGCCGGACTTTTTATCAAAAAGTTAATTCAAAAGGATTTTTTTAAAATCTTAAACCCGCTTACTCTTATCAACATTAATGTACCCAATTTACCCATGGAAAAAATTAAGGGATCTGAGGTCACCTCCTTAGGTTTTAGAAGGTATTCGGAAAAGATCGGGGAGCGATTTGATTTTAGAAATAATCCCTACTATTGGATTGTAGGGCATTATGAGGGGCAAAATTTAGTCAAGGGTACAGACACCGCGGCGATTGAGAATCATCATATATCGATCACTCCACTTAATCTTCTTCATAAGGGGCCCGATATGACTCCTACACTGACCCAGTTTTTCAATTCCCTGAACTAAATTAGAAAAGTTTAGGCAAGGTGGGGTATGGGAAAAATTGTTTTTTATCTTTTCTTTTTAATCTCCTGTTCAATGACCCCTTTTAAAAGTGGAAAATACGTTATGGTGCGGGAAAATGATACTTTAGAGTCCTTGGCCAAAGAATTTGAAATCCCAGTATTTATGATTAAACGGGCCAATGAAAATAAAAAGTTTGAACCCGGTGCCTGGTATTATATCCCCCAACTTAGAGGATTAATTGGATCGATGGGGGCCACACAACTAGTTAAGGCCCTGGCCGCGGGAGATATGCAATGGCCGGTTCCGGCCAGTAACACTATTAGCTCGGAATTTGGTGGTCGGTGGGGTAAAGAGCATAAAGGAATCGATATTCCCGCACCAACTGGCTCTCCGATTGTGGCCATAGATGATGGTGAGGTGGTTTATGCTGGAAATGAATTATCGGGTTTTGGAAATTTAACTGTTTTGGCCCACAAATATGGGATATTTAGCGTCTATGGGCATGCCGATAAACTTCTTACCAATAAGGGTGACATGGTAAAAAGGGGACAAGAAATTGCCAAGGTAGGAAATACTGGAGTTTCCACAGGGCCTCATCTTCACCTAGAGGTCAGATGGCAGGGCGAAGCGATGGATCCACAAACTTTTTTTAAATAATTTTAAATTTTTCTAACAACTTAAAATACATTTTGGCAGTGTTTTTGGAATCGGATAAGGCAGTATGAGCAACTTCACCATATCCTAAATGCTTCATTAAAACAGATCCTGAGGCGCATTCTGGAGGAAGCATTTTGAGATCGATCATGGCCAATGCTACGGATGAAAGATCTAGGACATGGTGGTGAAAATAAGTTCTAGTGAATTGCCAACCAAGATCTCTCGATAGAAAGGGGAGATCGATAGAATTCATGGATTTACCAAATAAAACAATTTTTTTATTGGAAAAATAGTTTTTCACTTCGCTTGATTCCAAATAAGTTTTTAACTTTTCCCTAAATTCAGAAATAGAAATGCCTTTGGCGTGGGCATTTTCGATTAAAGTCTTATTGTTCTCAATGACCCACGGATTAAGATTGGGTTTTAAGGATTCAAAGGAAGGGCATTTGACTACAAATTCCCTGGATAATTTCTCCTCAAAAGTCATGGTATCCGTATCGAAGGGAATCATCGCAAATTCAATGATAAAATCGTTTTCTTCAAGGCCTGTGGCCTCTATGTCAAATGAAAGATATCTCATAGAAATTAATTTTAGCTCCCTAATCGCAAAAAAGGTAGGATTCATTTCTTGAATCCTTTAAAAAACCATCCCCTGTCTTTAAAGAAGCATAACCCCACAAGTTTCCAAGGCTGGGTACAGAATAAACTGGAAGTGTTGAATTTAAAAATTTGGTAAGGCCATCTTTTGAGGGGCGTCTCGCCTCTAGAACCAGTCTTTTAGGGCTTCTGAGGGTGATATAACGTAGATTATTCAGTTCGTTATCCAATTCTTCCAAAGATGTTTTGTTCTCAAGATCGGTTTCTATTAAATGATAAAGAAGCTGGCCAGGGCCTTTTCCTAATCCTGAAACGAAAAGCAGAAAGGAATCTCCTTTTTTCATGGAGCACAAAATTGGCAGGTAGTTTCTATTTTTTTCCGAAAAGAGAAAAGTATCTCCAAAGGATTTTTCAGAATCCGGAGTAAGGGAGCTTACCCCTAAAATAACGGTTTGATTGTCTTTGATAGCAAAATGATTGCTATAACCATTTGGGCCAATAAATTCCTTCATGACAGAGAGGTTTTTATTGCAATTAATGGATGTGTCCATAGAGGAATCGGTATAGAGAGTAGGGTTAAAAGAAAATTGGTTTTTTCTTTTTTTTACTAAATCTGAAAAGTTTAAATGCGGAAGGGTTTCCTTTTCAGTAATCAAATGGTTCGCCTTAAAATAAACCGATTTAAAATTTGGAGTCCTTTGGATCTTATCCCGGTTTTTTCTAAGAAATTCTGCCAGTTCCGCACCGATGGGAACAGGAAAATTAAAGTCCTTATCCAGGATATTTGCTAAATCTAGAAGGGATTTTTTTTGCCTATTTCTGGCCAGAAAGTCAGATAAACCATCTAAAAAGGGAGTCGAATCCAAGGTGGTGCCGTCATATTCAAAATAAGAAAGATTTTGGTTATTCCATACAAAAATTTGTAGCTTGGAATTAGGTGATGAGGAATCAGGATGGACATTCATTTGAAAGAGTGCCCACAAAGAAAATTTCTCAAAAGAGGAAAGTGTCTTATCTTTTTTCAGGAATTTCCCAAATGTCTTAACCCCGAAAGAGGATGGACCTATCAGTTGAAATTTATTGGACTGGCAAAAATTATTTTTTTTCGATTCTTCAAGAAGGTATCCCTCCTTGTTGCGTGGGTCTTCCTCTTCTTTGAAGGCTGAACAAGAGAAAAGGAGAAGGAGAAAAAAATATTTAATCATTTATTGGAACTTTCTAGGTCTTCTAGGTGAATTTCGTCAACTGAATAATGTTTAATTTCCTCTTCTAACTGCAGCGGAATATCGCCCCTCACTGTTGCTACATACCACATCCCTGAACTGTTTGGTCCTGTATTAGCAACTGTATTGATGGAGATAATTTCTAGGCCTTGATTGATAAATTCGTAAAAAACTTTATCGAATTGCTTCTCCCTGTAGCCACTATCCCGTTCTGGTGGGGAGGGGATATAGTAAGTAAAGGTTTGAATTTTATATCTTTTTGGGAAAAGAAATCTTTTTATTTTTGAAATCATTTAACTATTTAAGCTCAAATTATTAGAAATTAACAGTCCCAATAGACCTGCAATTTACTAGAGTATTTTTTGGAAATCTTTTCCTTTGAAAATTTTTTTCTACAATAGATTTTATTTTCCTGTAATCTAAAAACATAGGGAACAGGATGTTCTCTAGCTAGTAGGCAGGATGCCGAAAAGAGGGGGCCTTTGCAGGGGGCCCCTTTTTTTTCGCAATTTTAAATCTTCTGTTTTTACCGAGCATTATTACTTCAAAATTGTTTTTATTGGTTTGAAAAATCCTATTCAGTTTTTTAGAGACTTTTGGTATTAGTTAAGGTTAGTGGTCGCTCATTGATTTTTTTCTATTCCTCTATTATCTACCAGGGAGGGTTTTCCCTGATTTATATTCAACTTATTTATTAGTTGAACAGGTAAATTGGAGTTAGTAAAATCCTTTGAAAGAATTCCATTAAATTCTTGAAACGTTTTTTCAAAATTTGAAAGAGTTAAATCATCAAAAATCTCGGGCAACCAGGAAGGGGTAATCAAAAGGTCGTAGGCTGGTTTGTAGTGACTAAAATTGCCATTGTTTATCTTATTGTCCGCAAAATACTTTTCTAATTTTTTTACGATTCTACCATCATTTTCTTTTAGATCAGAGATAGTTATTTCTTTCCCGGATAATTCGTTTTTATAGCTCAGACTAATTAGTTTTAGAAATGATTCAGGTGTAAACAGGTCCTCAATATCGGCATTTTGATTAGTTCCGAGGAGACCCCCAACGGTTATTATGTTTTTCTTTTCAAGGAGTTTTAACCTTAACAAATTATTTATTTTTTGATTATGATTCGTGGACATATCCATTAAGATGGCAATGTTTAATCCATTAGATCCCATTAAGGAAACAAATGCGGGGATTTTATCGATTCCCCCAGTTGGAACGATGGTCCATCTTTTGGATAATCCGGTTTTTCCTTTTGAAGATAATAGATGGGAAGAAAGACTTAAATAAATTAAATCGCTCGGACCTTCAACTAGAAGATTATCGGGAGCAACAAATAAAGTCTGGGTTAAATCAAAACCAAGTGCTGCTTGTAAAGGGAATAATGTTTCGCTATTGCCAGTTAAAGGATCATTGGAAACTTTTGTTCCTTCATCATCTTTATCTTCTACAATTCTTATATCATCAAACTTCAAGGGGTTAATCATGAAGGGAGAATGTGTTGTATAAGCCAGTTGATGGTTTGGTAGTAATTCTTTTTCGAAATATTTCAACAAATCTTGTTGGGCTTTGGCATGAAGGTTTAACCCCGGTTCATCAAGCAAGAGAATTACTTTATTCCCCATTTTTTCATAGCCCGAAAATGCAACTAGAAAAGAAAAAAACCATACAAAACCCTTTGATCTATCATCAAATGGAACGGTAACCTTATGCTTGGTGTTTCTTACTCTAACATGCAGAATTGTATCGGACAATTGGTTGTTAGTAATAATTTTTTCTAGGTCAAATTCAATTTCGAGATGCTTATTCTGGGACCAATATTTGTTTAATTGTTCGGAAATTGAATTAGAAGCGGATTCCAGATCAGCTTTTAATCTTTCATAATTTTCAGGGTTTAAAAATTCTTCAATTGCTGAACCAGCCAATTCGATTAATGCTAAAGCTGTCTCAAATCCTGAATCTTTAGTCACTGATTGAGTTTTTTTATATGAAAGAAGTTTTGACAGAGAAATTTTTCCTGGAAGGACAGCATAATCATCAAAAAAGAAGAACTTGGGAACGAAACTCTTCTTCCCAAGAAAATCGATTATTCCTAAATTTAGAGATTCATCTCTAAGTCTTGAAATAGAATCTAAAATGAAGTTAGCACCTTGGAAATTTGTTTTCGAGGAGTTAAGAGCTTCCTTCAGATCTTTGATATTTTTGAATTTACTTAGATTCTTTTTTTCTTCTGCAGGGACCCCCGATTTTGAAATGAGATGCTTGATAAAATTTGAAGGATTTGAGGGTATAGTAAAGGTAATATTATTTTTTCCATAAGGTTTAGAAATTTCAATATCACTGCTGTCTAAAATATCTTTTCCAAATTCTTCCTCAATTTCTTCAAGTTCATTGCTTGTCAAAGTGAAAATTGCTTTGATTGGGATATCAGGTTTTGTTTCATGTATTCTTTTATAGCTGCTTAATTTTTTCCTTGGATATTCCTCTAAGGTAAAAGTTCCATCGGCATTTTTTATTGGATTTAGTTTATAAAGAGAAGTAACAGTTGCGGTTTTTCCTGCCTCATTTTTTCCAACCAAGGCTATTTGTTGGTTAAAATTTATCGGACCAGTAGAATCAATACATTTATAATTTGTCACCTCATAAGATTTAAGTTTCATTTTTTTCCTCAAAAAGTTGTAGGTTTTTATTTAAATTACCAAAGCGATCTAATCCGGTAATGTGGCGATGCGCTAACATACCAAGGAGAATTTAGGTAGAAAAAAATAAAATTTAATGTTTCGGGAATTGATGGTTCGCGATAAATAATTATTTAAATTCTTATTAATTTCTTAAGGTAAATTTATTTAAAAATAATGAAAAACGATTAAAAAAAAATTTCTATACAAAAAATTTAGGCCTTGGAAAAGGGGAGGCATTGCAGGGAGCCTCTTTTTTTATGGCAATTTCAAATCGCTCACGCTTACAGATGGGGCAATCTTAATAACTTCAAAATTTTGTTTATTTGGTTTAAAAATTCCTAATTCAGTAACCACCAAATCTACGACATTTAATCCCGTAAGGGGAAGGCCACAGACCTTTTTCAATTTGCAGTCACCGGATTTAGTGAAGTGAGTCATCATAATAATAATATTTTTAGATCCATTGACGAGATCCATGGCCCCACCCATTCCAGTAATCTTAGATCCTGGAACCATCCAATTGGCCAAATTGCCAGAAAAATCTACTTCCATTCCGCCTAGAACAGAATAATCAATATGACCGCCACGAATCATGCCAAAACTCAGAGCGCTATCAAAATAAGAAGCACCAGGTACAGAAGTTATCGTTTCTTTTCCAGCGTTGATAAGGGTAGGCGATACGGTTTTTTTACTGGGACGATTTCCCACTCCAAGAATTCCATTTTCTGATTGGATCATTATATTTAAATTTGCCGGCAACCGCTCGGCCACCAAGGAAGGTAGGCCAATCCCTAAATTAACGGTGGTATTCTTTTTAAAAAGACCGATCACTTCATCGGCCATCTGTTCTTTGCTCCAGCTCATGGGCCGTCCTTTAGAATTTCAAATTCAATATCATTTTTATAGTTTTTGCCCTGAAAAATTCTTTGCACAAATATTCCGGGAAGGTGGACATTCTCCGGTTTAATATCCCCAAGTCCCACCAGCTCCTCCACTTCCACCACTGTTACCTTTGCGGCCATGGCCATTAAGGGAGAAAAATTTCTGGCGGTTTCCTTAAACCAAAGGTTCCCATAAGGATCGCCCTTTTGTGCTTTTATAATGGCAAAATCGGCGGTGAGGGGAAGTTCTAAAACACAGGGGCGGTCAAAGACTTTAACTTCTTTCCCGAAGGCCGCAAGGGTCCCATATCCGGTGGGAGTATAAAATCCCCTGATTCCCATCCCCCCGGCCCTGATTCGTTCGCTAAAGGTGCCTTGGGGAATAAGTTCCACTTCAATTTGCTTTGCCAGCATCAGCTTTTCTAGATCCGGGTTTCCTCCAACATAGGAGCAAAAGGCCTTAGATATTTTTCCTTGGACTAAAATTTTAACCAGGCCTTTACCGGCATTTCCAATATTATTGGATATAACCTTTAGGTCTCTAACATCCATATCCGCCAAGGCATCGATGCAATTTTCGGCGATCCCACAAAGGCCAAAACCTCCACTCATTAAGGTCATTCCCGTTTGGAAATCAAAAAGAGCGGATTTTGCATCGGGATAGATTTTTCCAAAGTCCAATGTTTATTCCTTTAGATTTTTTAAAATCTCAATTAATTTATCCATAGCAGTTTCTAGTTGCTTGGGTGTGTAAGTAAAGCAGGGACATAAAACTAACATTTTTTGTCGATTCGAAAGATAAATACCCTGATCAAAAAACATTTTCCAACTAACTTTGAAATTGAGGTCGATTCCCGCCAAAAGTCCCATATACCTGGTTTCTTTTACGGATTTTAATTTTCCAATTTCTTTAACTTTTTTTTCAAAAATTTTACAGAGATTTTTATGGTTGCTTAGAAACCTTTTATTTTTAAAGTGATCCAATACACCCTCTAAGGCCGCAAGACCCAAGGGGTGGGCATAATTCGTAAGTCCTAATGATAGGGTTTCATCCTCAAATCTCGAAGCAATTTCAGGAGACACCCAGACTGCTCCGAAGGGGACCATTCCACCAGAGATACTTTTGGCCAGGGTTATAAGATCAGGTTTTAGTTTATAACGGAAAAAACCCATTGCGGGACCGGTTCTTCCGAAACCACAGGTGACTTCATCAATGATTAAGAATAAATCAAATTCTTTGCACAGTTTTTTTATATTGTCCCACCAAACCTGATCCGCAATATAAACTCCATTGCCACCGGTTATGGTTTCCAAGCAAAATGCTGCTAAATTTTCTGGGCCGTATTTTAAAATAATCTCTCGAGTTTTGATACAGTTGGGGTCGTCCTTAGGCTCTGGTATCCAAACGGTCCAATCATCTACTGTAAAATGGGCATCATTTCTCCAGTCTCCAGTTACCGAAAGGGCACCTAAGGTGGCCCCGTGGTAGGAAATTTTTCTGGCCAGAATTCCTTTCCTTTTTTTTACCTGCCGGGCAAGTTTAAGGGCATTTTCCACCGACTCTGCACCAGATACTGTATAAAATATTTTACCTTGGGGACGTTTGGAGTTTTCAATAAATTCTAGCAGCCTATTAGTTACATTAACTTTTAAAGGAAAAACCGCTTTAGGGGAGGTGACGGCAATCTTTCCTACTTGAGCCTTGATTTTTTTTGCAATGAGAGGATCAGATACTCCAAAGCCTGCTTGGAAACTTAGGGACGATAGATCAAAAATCTTTCGGCCTTTATCAGTTAAAAGAATTGGTCCCTTTCCGCCTACAAAATTAAAATGATCGGCATCTCGTTGCTTACTCCAAGTGAAGAAAAACGGATAATTCATCTACTTAACCTTTTTGAAATGGTTCTGCTCTAAAATAAATTCGTACTCCATAAAGTTTTTATCGTAAACCGGACACCCTCTCCAAAAGTTATATTTATTGGCAGAAAAATCTGCAACAGCACCACCACAAGTCATGGACGGATCTTGCACTCCACTTTCAAAATGTGAGCAAATAGACTTAGGATATCCATCATGATCTTTAAATAATTGATTTAAATCGGTTATGGAATCCTGGTTTTTTTCTAAGATTTGAAAGCGGTTAAAAGTTGTGGAACTAATTGAATCTTTTACTTCAATTTCTGCATGGTTGGGCCCTAAACAATGATTGGTATGAAAAATAAAACCATCTTGTCCCTCGGATAATTCTGCTACCTTTTCTGAAACCCTTGGCGAAGTTTCCCAGTGTTCAGAGCCACTTGGAGTGGAGAGTAGATAATTATGTCCGGATGTAACCGGGGCATTAATAAGAACATTTTTCATTCCATCAAGGGTTTTTTTGGAAAGCATGGCCCGAACCAGAATCGGCCATATTAGTCCCGCCTTGGCGTTTCTGGTGTTGATATTATTAACTCCCACCAAGTTATTGTTAGAGTTTACTCCCATCATTCCTAGACAGCCAACAAGGGAAAACAAGAGAACATCCTGTCCATTTTCAAAGAGATGAATTAAACAGACAAAGTTTTTTGCCGACTGGTGCATATCCCAAGTTTGTCCAGCAGATATTTTTCCATTTCTTTGAAGGTGACCGGAGGAGCAACCCTCATCAAGTAATTCGATATCTCTAAAGTCAGTATAATTATTTAAGATTATAATATCGGTTAAAGAAACCTTTGCACCTATTGAGATTCCCTGAAGCTCTTCGCAAAGTTCCGGGGAAAATTCTCTGGAAACATCAAATTGGGCCTTGGCCAACCGGTCCAGATCAGGATGGAGCGCTGGGTTCTTTTTAAGCATTAACTCTTTTCTAATTTGGCAGAGCTCTTTAATGGGGCCTGCAAATTGTTCTCCATGGATGATCCCCCAATCCTTATGAGATTTACCTTTTGGATATTTTATATAGGGAAAATTAAGGTCTATCATAAATTTTCAAAAACTCCTTCATGGCAGAGTGGGACGGACAAACAATATATTTCCCTTTTTTAAAATCAAATAATTTTTGAAGGTTTAAGGGAAGAGGACCTAGAAAGTATCCAAAACCTCCACTTAATTTAAAGCTTTGACCATCAATGGGGATTAAAGTCTCTACCAAAACCTTTTGGAAAAGGTCCCTGGTTTTTTTAAGCTCTTCCTGGGAAATATTTCTTATCAGATGAGCGAAATTTTTAAAGGAGAACTCATCTCCATCCCAAGTGCTAATTAACATAAGGGGCTTATCCAAATAAAATTTTCGATCCATATAACAAATACCGGCTTGTCCACCAAGGAAGCACATACCTGCATCTGGTTTTATGCTCTCATCATTGGAAGCAAAAAATAATTCGCTGTTATAACGATATAAACAAGAAGCTGTTTCATTGTAGATCAAGGCCACTTGGTATTTTTGACAAAGATTTTTCAACTCTTTTAAAAAGTCTTTTGGAATAAATTCCATAGATAGCTGGGTTAGTGGTTCAATCCAAACTGAGTGGTAGATTTTTTGAGATAATTCCTTTTCCAGCTTGAAAAGAATATCGTTCATATTTACTTCGTTGGGAGCATCCAAACGTGTCACGGGAAAATAGGGTGCATCGATACCGCTTAAGGTTCTGGAAAGAAAACTTCCCTCCCCAAAATAATGCCCCTTAAAAGTCAAAAGTTTTATATTTTTGGGGTATTCCTTATCATTTTTGTATTTATACCAAATTGATTTTATGAGTTTATCTACAGCTTCCGATTGGCCAGAGGTGGTGTAACCGTGTCTTAATTCCTTAGGTAATAGGGAAAAAATATCCAAAACATCTGTAAGAAAGCTTTCGCTGACCATATTCGATAGACAGGCCTTGTTGATTAAGGCCGGAAGTTGATTATTTACAAAACTGGAATCGAGATCTGAAACTCCAAGAGGAGCGTTAGTCGCGTTGGAGAGATTGAGCGGGGGCTTTTTCCAGTTGATAGAGGAGGTGTAGCAAATTACATCGCGATAGGGTTCAAAGTCCGGATAATCCTCCGGCAAATAATAATTTTCATAGGCCCCTAAGGATAGATTTATTTTGAGCATGGACGCCGCCATTCTATCTCGGTTTCGGCCGTGAATTCGTTCAAAACCTTTTAGTTCGGCAACCTTATAAAGGACATATTTTATATCCCGTCCCATTTTGGCCCCGTGGTGTTTTTTATTCACGGTGGTATCAATGATATAAAGGGTTTTTTTATCATTAAAAAAAGGGTCAAGGCGAAGGCCCCTTTCTAAGGGGTAGTTCTGAATAGGGGAGCAGAAGGTAATTGCCGCAATTTTCCCTTTAACTTCCGCCAATAGGGCAATCCCCTTGGGATCATTTATTACCTTATCAAATTCTTCAATGGGAGTTTGTCTGGCCGGTTCATACATCTCTTTTTCTAACTGTATGATTTTTTTTCTCCAGGTTTTAAAGGAATTTTTATTTAACAGATGGAGAGTGACCTTATGTTTTTTTTCAAAATGTTTTTTGATTTTGGAGATGGCCTCTTTGCCATTGGTTTTTTTTCCTTGTAAATTTTTTAATTTGGTTTCCAGAAGCATCTCATGCCAATCATAATCTTCTTTGGGATCATTTGATTTTACATAAAAAGGCTGATCATCGCGGACCTTACCCTCATAAACCTCTTTGAAAACATTTTCTAAATTTATAAAAAGATAATCCAAATCCTTTTCTTTAAAACTCAAATTTAATCTAAACCTTAAGGTTTTATCTCCCGCTGGATAGTAGAGGAGGGAGTGATCAAAACGAACTTTAATTAACTTATCCAAATGGTCTTTTTCAAAAATATCGAAACCAAATGCGAGACCATATACCCTAGGATTTTCAACATATTTAGAGAATTTTTTACAAAAGGCCGTCAGCTTTTTTCGTGTTAGCTTTTCCAGCTCCAAGATTTTATCTTGTGATTGATCAATGGCCACTCCATGGATATATCCCCGGATGGCCGATGCGACGGAAAAATCGATATTAAATTTAAAAGGATCATGGGATAAGACCAGACCCACTTGTGCTTTTTTGGCACAAGTTACAAAATCTGGACTCAAATTTAAATTAAATGATTTGTGCCAAAAGAAATCTCTTCCCAGATTAAATCCGGTTTGAACCTCATCAAAAATAAGCGGTACTCTGAAAGATTTTGCCATTAGAAGGAGTGCCTGAAAAAAGCGGTCAGATCCATATCGATCCCCTCCCTCACATTGCATAGGCTCGGCCAGGAT
>JACCDG011743091.1_pt1 | contig 19708 bp, 16 predicted proteins | sample 7442471 | NCBI WGS metagenome assembly JACCDG01 (sample SAMN15323444, study PRJNA562643) | freshwater metagenome | isolation source: river surface water | place: USA:Blue River Watershed | collected 2017-08-17 | reverse complement strand
TGGTAATACAAGTATCCGGTATTCCTGCTTTTATTAAATCATTAAACATGGCTGTACCTTCATCATATTCTTTAGTATGATTGTCACCGCTTACTATAATGTGCTTAATCTTTCCGGCTTTGAATAACTCAATAGTGGCTTTAATACGGTTTTGGTAAAAGAGATTGCCAGGGCGTGCTCCCAGCATCAGACCCACTTTATTGGCCGGAATTTCTGACGTATTGCTATAGATCTGCCGTTTTGCCTGATTCACAATCCATCTATCGCAAACAAACACAAATAACACTAATAGTAAGAGCACCGCAATAAACCATTTCAAAAGTTTAAAAAACAAGCGAATCATGTTACACAATTAAATCGGCACAGGTGCAAATGGCAAATAGAATACTTGCTATGCCATTGGTAGTAAAAAAAGCCAGGTTCACACGACTCAGGTCATTCGGTTTTACCAACCGATGCTGATAAACCAACAGGCAACAAAATATGAGGGCTCCTAACCAGTAAATCCAGCTAAATCCGGCATACCATCCGGCGGCAATCACTAAGGCCGCGCTGAATATATGTAACACTTCGGAGAGGCAGAGGGCTTTAGATTTTCCGAAATACTCGGGTATCGATTTCAGTTGCTGTGAACGATCGAATTCTTCGTCCTGAAGAGCATAAATAATATCGAACCCGCTTACCCAAAATAGTACCACAAAAGAATAGATAAGAGGCAATACTGCAAAACTTCCGGTAACAGCAATATAGGCTCCTATGGGAGCCAGGCTCAACCCAAGACCCAACACCAAATGGCAAAGCGCTGTAAAACGTTTGGTATAACTATAACCCAACACCACCAGTAGCGCCACTGGCGACAGGTAGAAGCAAAGTGGGTTAATAAAAAAGGTAGTGGTTACGAATAGCAGACTACAGGCCACCACAAACCCCAGTGCAGCATTTTCGCTGATGACACCCGCTGGAATTTCCCTGATTTTTGTACGTGGATTAAGCGCATCAAAACGCCTGTCGATATACCTGTTAAATGCCATGGCTGCACTTCTGGCAAACACCATACATAAGATAACGCTTGCAAATAGGCGATAACTGAACGCCTGTTCTTCTGACTTGAGGGCCAATAAAAAGCCAATAATCGCAAATGGCAGCGCAAAAATTGTATGACTGAATTTAACGAGGCTCAAATAGGCCTTTATGTGCTTTAGAGGCATTAGTCTTGATGAAGAAAAATAATCAACAATACATAAAGAACCGGAATCGAGCTGAGTATCATGCCCAAGTGAGCCCGTGTAAAGCTTTTTTTACCCAGTTCATTCTTGGTGTATATGAATATGCTGAAAATGGAGAATATAAATCCAATAATGGCACAGAGCATCCCCATGAACAGGGTTGAAGGCATCATACAACTGAGCGTTGCCAGGCTACCAAATAAAACTGAAAAATTTCCCGTAAGGCGCAATGCTTTCATACTTTCCGTATTTCTTCTTATCCCCCCTATAATACCCCAAGACAATCCATAAATAAAGAAGAACACAAATGTACTTAATCTTATGGAATGAAGATTCAGTAATAACCCGCAATTAAAAAAGATTGTTTTTTAATTTTTATTTTGATTATTAAATAATCTATACTATATTTGTAACATCAAAAAACATGCTTATGGCACCAACCCTTCTCAAAACCAAAACCCTGACCCTGCCACCCATTCTTACCATGAGTGTGCAGGTCAATCAGTTCCCGGATGGGGTGAAATCAGCCTTCAATAGTATTGAGAAAAAATTACCGAGTAAAAATGGCCGGCAATTTTTTGGTGCTGTGAGTATTAAAAACAATGAATTTAGCTATAAAGCCTGCCTCGTTCAAAAAGAAGCTTATGAACATCTTGTTCTTGGGCTCGATAATTATACCATACCCGGAGGAAAGTATGTTACGCATAAACTATTGAACTGGACTAAAAACACACACCTTATCAAAGAAATTTTTGGGGAAATGGAGTACAAATACCGTTTTGATGCTTCAAGACCTCAGTTAGAATATTATAAAAGCAGCCGGGAACTGTTACTAATGTTACCTGTTGTTCCGCGCGAAGAGCAATTACGATTTGATTTTTGAATAAACCCGCTGCTGCCCCATTTTTTGCCATGGTTTAAAAACATATTCGGTGTTTTATTGGGGCGGCTTTGCGGGTTGGATTTTTTTATTTACCAGTTGGACGAAATCGAAGCATAGTTTTATATTGTTGCCAGTGTATAATACCGGTTGGAAATATGCTTCAGGTTCAATTTTTTTTCAGCTGATTGACCTGAGCATATTGATCAATCTGCATTTACTAATTTAATATCGGGGATACTGAGAAAATGGTTTTTGGATTATTTTTCATCGGTACCGGTATACAAAGATTGTTAATGGTGGCATGTGTTTTTGCTTTGCTTTCCGCATAACTGAAGGACTATTTGTTAAGCGGGGCGATTTAATTTTTCAATTCTAAACGCTTAACCTATTCTATTGTTAAGTAAAAAGTAAAAAGCCATAAGCCAAAAGGCTGAAATCGTGGTTAGCCATGAGTTTATTGATATTTCTATACGTCTTAATAATCTTACCATAACACTATGTATTTAGGTAATAATTTAAAAGTACTAAGAAGGAGGAAAAACCTCACACAAGACGAAGCAGCCGAAAAAATTGGCATTTCGCGCACCAAAATAAACGCATACGAAAATGGCCACTCCGAGCCTACCCTGGAAAGCCTGAGTTTATTATCGGGTTTTTACCAGGTAAATATTGATACCCTTATTAAAGTGGATATGGGCAAATTATCAGCAAAACAATTAGATGAGATAGAGAATGGGCATGATGCCTTTATTAGCGGAAGTAAAATACGTGTACTGGCATCAACTGTGAACCAACAAAATGAGGAAAACATCGAGTTGGTTCCGATAAAGGCCAAGGCTGGTTATGCAAATGGATACAACGACCCTGATTTTATCAGCACCTTGCCCACTTTTCAGTTGCCCTTTCTCTCCAAAGAACGGAAATACCGTACGTTTCAGATTGATGGGGACTCCATGTTACCTATCAAAGACAAATCTTATGTAATTGGCGAATTTGTTCAAAACTGGATTGAAATTAAGGACGGCGGCGCCTACATCATTCTAACCGCAGACGATGGTATCGTCTTTAAAATTGTCTTTAACCAGATTAAGAAAGACAAAACCCTGCTCCTGCACTCCCTGAACCCTTTATATAAGGATTATGTGGTGAAGATTAACCAAATAAGGGAAGTATGGCGATTCGTGAGTTATTTTAGTAATGAGCTACCCGATGTAAATAACACCAAGGAGGAATTACTGGAAGCCATTAAAGATCTGGAAGAAAAAATCAGAAAAGTAAAAATGACCCTGTAAAGTATACCCGTTGATTTAGACCTGATACTTCAAACAAAATTCTAACACATATATAGACTCTGCTGAAAAACTCCTCATCCCTTTGTTGCCAATCTGTTTAGCCAAAATCTATACGAACAAAGGCAAGAATTTTAAGGAGGGGGGCTAAAAACCCTGCATGTAATACACAATATTTTCTTAATACTCGAAATCGTTTTTGGGCTATTTCTCGTTAACATTGGTATAACATATTATAAGCTCCTTTTTTTATTCCCTCCTAAAGCTCAGCCGGAATCGGTTCGGCCTATAATTTTTCGAGGAACCTTGGATTTAGAAAGTCAAGATTGTTTTAAACAACATTGAAAAATTTGTTATATTTAGTATACAATAAAGGCACTTTGGTATACTATATTTTATTCCGAGTCGAAAAATTCCTACAATTCGGCACTTATACAATTAAATTACCAAAAAAAGCAACGCTAACCCTTATCGTTCACTTGAAATAATCATCTCTTTCTCTTCATGTAAAAGCGATGGGTATTTCTGGTGACTAAAATCTAAACATGACCCACACATGAAAAAAAACCTACTTTACGGCACACTGCTATTGACTTGCAACTACCTAAATGCCCAAACCGACAATCCGGAACCCAAAAAGAAACTTACCCATGTTATGAGTGCTGAAGAAAGAGTTGTCTTCAGCCAAATGCAAATGAATAATACATTTAAGACTTCTGCCGCTCCCCAGGCTCCTGTAAGAAACATAGCTGAATTTGAGCCAAATGAGGCAGCCATTATTTCCTATTCCGGAGAATTTGGGATACCTACAAGCCTTATTCGCGACCTTTCCAACGATACAAAACTAATTGTAATCACCTCCAGCTCTGATAAACCATCTTGTCAGAGTACCCTACAGGCTATTTCGGGAATTAATATGAGTAATATTCAATACCTTGTTGCTTCCGTCGACTCTTACTGGGCTCGTGATTACACCGGCTGGTTTATAGCCGATGGCAATAACAAAGTGGGCATTGTAGACTTCCAATACAACCGTCCACGTCCCAACGATGATGCCATTCCAACCAAACAGGCTAACCTGCTTAACATAACTTCTTATGCCCTGCCGGTTGTACATACCGGCGGCAATTGGATGTGCGACGGAATGGGGGTAGGTACCTGCACCGACCTGGTTTGGGACGAAAACAGTATTTCTCATGCTCAAATTGACCAGTATGTTAAAGATTATCTTGGCATTAACCGACACCTTGTCATTAATGATCCTCAAGGTCAATATATTAAGCACATGGATTGTTTCGGTAAGTTTCTTGCAGTGGATAAAGTACTCATTGATTCAGTGCCCACATCCGACCCAAGATTCAGCCAATACCAAGCTACAGCAGCTTATTATGCCAACACCAACTGTTCCTATGGCTATAAATATAAAATATACAGGCCTTTTACTGCCGGAAGTGCAAATGGCGAACCTTATTCCAACTCTTTTATTTGTAATAATAAGGTATACCTTGCATTTAAAGGTACAACTCATGATACTCCCGCACTTAATTTGTACAAAAGCGCTATGCCAGGTTATACCGTTACCGGCTATATAGGAGCCAGCGCCACTCCCTGGGAGCCTACCGATGCACTTCACTGTCGTGTTCACGAAATAGCCGACAGAGCAATGCTTTACATCAATCACATGCCTCTGTATGGTAAAGTGTGTTCCAACAGTGGTTACGCAATCAGTGCCAATGCCCTTTCTTATGCCGGAACTGCTCTGAAAGCCGGTTACCCTAAAGTGATGTACCGTATTAATAGTGGTGTCTGGGATTCATTAGCCATGACACTCAGCAGTGGGATAACCTACCAGGCCATTATTCCTGCACAAACCACGAATGGCACTAAAATAGAGTACTATATTAAAGCTATAGATGCCAATAATAAAGTAGCTAATCATCCTTTTATAGGTGCTCCGGATCCGCATAAATTTATTGCCGAATGTACTGTTGGCGTAGAAGAACCAATAACTTATGGCACCTACCTGAACACCTATCCTATTCCAAGCAATGGCAATTTTTACATTTATATTGACTCCAGGTTCAATTGTACAGCTACCGTGAAAATAAGCAATATGCTGGGACAAAGCGTGTATAATGAAATGTATCATGTAACAAACGGAGTAAACATGAGCAACATTAATATTAGCGGTGCGAATCCTGGCATCTATTTCGTGGAATTTAAAAGTGAAAGAGAAACTATTACCAAACGCATTGTAATTGAGTAGAATACAACTCTTTAGAGAAAGAGACCATCTTAACGGGTGACCTTTTCAGTTTTTCATTTTATTCCACCAAAATATATACTTGGGATAAACACCATCATCGCCCTTGTATTGCCCCTTGGTATACCTCAACGCAATACTTCATTTCTCCCTACCAATTTTGTTTAAAAATTTTAGACCGACTGGTGAACTTTCCATTATCTGGCTCTCAGCAATATTATTTTTTTTCTCATTCCCAAAATAATTTTACCAATTGTGTACCCTTTTGAAAAAAGCCAACGACTAAATTTAGCCGTCCATAGGGACATTTAACCAAAATGTCTGTATTACTTTTACATTAGTCGTATTTTCCCCTGTCTTTTACCCGGAAAAACCCCTTTTATCTAATTTCCACCGAAAAATTAAGATTTTCTTAACGTTTGTTCCCGAACTCTTCATTAACTTTGCATCCAGAAAAAAAACTGTATACATGGAAAATGTGCAATTCAGAGCACACTTAAAACAAGAGTAAAATTATTTATAGATTTCTTGAAGAAAGAAGCCGCTCCATTTGCTTCTGACTTATCGGAAAAATCAAGTATGAAATTATGTGTCATATATAAATAAATTTGCCCTCCCTGGATTTGGTAAAACTTTTAACTAAAACCAATAACTGTGAAAAAGATTTGTGATAATGAGCTCATAGAAGAAACCATTCGTCGCGAATGCGGCGCTACCGTAGTGGATTTCATCACTTCCGAAGTGGACTTTTCCCTGAAAAGATCGGTTCACTTATCCCTGAAAGACGGATCAGTGCAACAAAGCCCTGATGCAGGTTTACAAAATACATACATCGAATTACGGAAACTGAATGACATCCGGGATTTAAACAAGCACCTTCATCAGGTTAATCGTAAACTTCCCGATGCCGGAATATATATTGGCTGTTTTGAAGGATACCAGGAGAGGAAAACCCGTTTTCGTGCGCGTTATCCAAAATCTTTATTTAAAGCGCTTTGGTTAAGCGATTTTATCCTTAATCGGGTTTTGCCAAAACTAAGTTCTACCAAAAGAATATACGCCTTCCTCAGTCGCAAAAAATACCCGGTTATTTCCAAGGCCGAGGCCTTAGGTCGCATTGTATATGCCGGCTTTGAAATTGTAGGCTGCGAGAGTATTGATAATCTGATCTATTTCTCTGTAATAAAAACAAAAGAGCCTGCGTTGAGTAAAGCATCTTCCGGCGATCTATTCTTCCGGTTGAAAAGGGTAAGTAAGGGGGGTAAAATTATCGGAATTTACAAGGTACGCACCATGCACCCTTATTCAGAGTATCTTCAGGATTATGTAGTCAAAATGAACGGTTATAATAAAACCGGAAAACCCAACAACGATTTTCGCCTGACCAGTTGGGGCAAACTGATCCGTAAACTGTATCTCGATGAGATTCCCCAACTCATTAATGTTGTAAAAGGTGACATTTGTTTGGTAGGTGTACGCCCTATAAGCCAGTCGGGTTATAAAGCCCTGCCACCAGACTTGCAAGTTGATCGCATAAAATATAAACCAGGCTGTATTCCACCCAATGTATCACTTGGCATAACAGGGTTCTCCGGAGTCATCAGAGCCGAACGACTATACCTGAAACACAAGCAAAATCATGGTTATCTGACCAATTTCCGTTTTTTCTGGATGGCAATGTACAACATTATCAGCAAAAAGTGCTTCAGCGCCTGATCCTTACATCATACGTATTTTGCCTTATTGTTTTATTCTTCTAATTTTGCACAAAAATCAGGTTTCCGTTTGCTTATGAAAAACACTTGTTTAATTGTGGTTATTGCTGCGCTATTTGCTTCCTGTGTGCCACAGCGGAAAATTGTCTATGCTCAGTCTCCTGATAAAGCCAAAACCGATTTTGAATACCCTACCGCAAAAAGTTCATCCATTACTATAGAACCTTTTGATCAGTTGTATGTTTCTATAACCAGCGTAGACCCACAGGGTTATAACCTTTTTTCGCAACAGAAACTTAATTTTAATTCCCTTAGCGATGCAACAACAGCAGTATTGTCTTATACAGTAAGTGATATAGGGACAATTAATCTTCCTTCAATCGGACGTTTAAAAGTGAAAGGACTAAACTTAGAACAGGCGGAGGCTCTTATTACTGATTCCTGCAAAACGATACTTAACAGTCCGGTAGTATCTGTTCGTTTTGTAAACAGCAATGTTACCATACTTGGCGAAGTTGGTAATCCGGGCACCTATGTTTATAATAAAGAACAATTAAGCATCTTTAGAGCCCTGGGTTTAGCCGGCGATATAGGTGAATATGGCAACAGAAAAAAAGTAGCTATTATTCGTGAAAAGGGTAAGAAAGTAGAAAAACATTACATTGATCTAACAAATGAGGATATTTTTAAGTCTGAATATTATTTTGTTCATCCAAACGACGTTATTTATGTGGAGCCTCTTAAATTAAGGAGGTTCGGCATGAAGGAATACCCTTTTACATTGGTAGTATCAGCCGTTACCTCCGCCTTCTTAATCCTATACTACGTAAAAAAATAATACTTCTTCACGATGGACAAGCAAACAGAATTTGAAAGTTTTTATTATGTGAAAACCGCTTTCCGTATTCTGTTTCGTTACTGGTATGTATTTCTGCTTTCTATTGTTGCCTTCATGGGTGCAGCTATTTTTGCCAATTGGTATATTGAGCCGATGTATGAAGTGAGCAATATTATTCTTATGGCTGAGGATCCTGCCAAAGCTACCGACGCCTCTAAAGAATTCATGAAATCCTTTACCATTTTTACTCCACCCAGTGATATACAAAGGGAAGTATTGAAGATGCGTTCTTCCGAACTCATTTATAAAACACTCGAAAAAATACATGCAGAAACCGGATATTATACCGAACAGGGTCTTAAAACAAGAGAGCTTTATAAAAATGCCCCTTTCTCTGTAGAATATGACAGAAGTCATGTTCAACTTACCGGAATCAGGTTTGAAATAATATTCAAGGGGCATGATAGGTTTACGCTGAGTATTGGAGAAACTGATAAACCCATTGCACTATACAACTACTCCGAACACCAGGCAGCTGGTATGGTTTCTCCATTTGCCTTTAAAAAAGATTACAAGTTTGGCGATAGTATTTTAACAGAAGCGTTTTCATTTCGGATATTTAAAGAAGATAAGGCATTAAACACATTTGGCAGCGATGTTAAATTCTACTTTGTTTTTCACGATCTGAATGCACTTACATTCGAGTACCAGAAATCGATTGAGGTTGAACAGGTGGCCAAAGAGATTGAAGCCGCCAGCATTAAGATGAAAGTGAGCAACCCGCAAAAAGGAATCGACTTTGTGAACAATCTGACAGAGGCTTACCTGCAACGGAATCTCGACCGAAAAAACCAGATAGCTGAAAACACTATTCAGTATTTTGATAAACAACTGGATGTTATTGAAGATTCGTTGAAACTGGCTGAAGGTGATCTTCAATTGTTCCGTTCGAGCAACAAGATTATGGAGATTAACTCAAAAGCTGATGAGGTATTTAAGGGTGCTCATGATCTTGAATTGCAAAAGGCCGATCTGGAGGCCAAAATAAAGTATTATAATTACCTGAACAAAGCGCTTGAAGCGGATAATACCGATAGAAACCTTATCATTCCTTCAACTATGGGTGTAAACGACAATGTACTTGGTGGTGTTATTCAGGAATACATTCAGTTAACATCCGAAAAGAATAGCATGGTTCAAAACAAGCAAACACACAATCCATATTTTAACAGCCTTACGGCAAAAATTGAGAGTCTTCGTAAAACCTGCACCGATAATGCCAAATTCCAGATTAACTCAAGTACATTATTGCTGAATAATATTAATGAACGACTGAAAAAAGAAAATGCACAGATTAGCGCCTTACCCAATACCGAGCGTGAATTAGTTGGCAAAGAGCGAAAGTACCGTTTGAATGACAATATTTATACCTACATGCTGGAGAAGAAAGCAGAGGCTCAGGTAGCCAAAGCTTCAAACCTGAGTGGTAACGACATTTTGGAAAAAGCCCGTTTAAGCAGTCTGAGTGCCGTATCGCCCAACAAAAAGTTGAATTTTATCATTGCTTTTTTTGCCGGAATCCTTTTTCCATTTCTTGGCTTTGGCTTGAAAATGGCGCTGAGTGGTGTTATTAACAATGGTCAGGCGCTAAAACAACTAACCCACTATCCCACTGTTGGAGAAATATGCCAAATTAAAGAAAAAAAGAACCGTGAAATTCCGATTTTAAAAGACCAGCCACGTTCTATTGTTTCTGAATCACTTCGTTTGGTTCGTACCAACATTGAACATCGCCTGCAGGGTAAAAGAAATGCAGTGATCCTTTTCACCTCGGCCTTATCTGGAGACGGGAAATCATTTAATGCTTATAATCAGGCGGTTGGCTTTGCTTTGCTCGAAAAGAAAACCATTTTGCTTGATTTTGATCTGAGAAAACCAGGGCTTCATAAATTCTTTGGCACAACGGATAAAACCGGTCTTACTGATTTTTTGAGTGGAAAAGCCGAACTATCCGCATGTATTCACAACACAGAAATACCATCTTTACACTTTATAGCTGCCGGAACTATCAGCGAAAGCCCTGCTGAGCTGATTAATTCTGAAAAAACAGCCCTATTACTGGAGCAACTACGCAAAATCTACGATTATATTATTATTGACAGCCCGCCAATTGGCCTTGTTTCGGATGCCCAGCTACTGGTGAAGTATGCAGACCTGAAGGTGATTGTTGCCCGTAAAGGACATACCCCTAAAAAGCAACTGAGCGATGTGTTTAAAGAGTTAGAAAGTAAAGAAATACCGCACGTATGCTGGTTGTTAAATGCAGTAGAAATCCGTGACACTTACTACCAGAGCAATCCGGAGTATTTTAAAAAATAACAGTTTCTTTCACCCGGAAATAAGTGATCTCCCTTAACCCGATCAGGTACTAAAAAATGGCTCTACAGAAAATCTTACGGAAAAGTGACGAACGTTCTGCCAGGGCAATAAAAAATTCGATTTATTCCTTTTTAATAAAAGGTGTGAGCATGTTCATTAATTTTGCCATGCTGCCACTTACCATCGATTACCTGGATAAAGAAAAGAATGGTGTATGGCTTGCCATCAGCTCCATTTTAGGGTGGATTAATTTTATGGATATAGGCCTGGGGCACGGATTAAGAAACAAACTGGCTGAAGCCCTGGCCAAAGGAGAAACAAGTCGGGCCAAAACATACGTAAGCACTGCTTATACTTCTATTACAATTCTCTGTTTCGGTATCTTCCTGATTTTTCTTATCATCAATCATTTTATCAACTGGTGCTCATTCCTGAACATTAAAACATTTGACGAAGATCTGAATATGATAGCGTTGGTGGTTTTTTCTATGTTCTCTCTCCAGTTCGCACTACAGCTGATTAACAGCATTATGCTAAGTACCCAACAATCGGCCAGGGTTTCGCTTTTTAATATGATTGCCAATCTCCTGGTACTTGTTGCAACCTTCTTTATTGTTCGTTATGCACGTCAGTCTCTGTTTCTTTTAGCTTTTATTTTCTCGGTCATTCCCGTAATTGTTTTTCTTGTGGTAAATATTTTTTACTTCAAAACAAAATTCAGGGATTTTGCTCCCAACTTCAGGTATTTCGACAGGGAAGCGCTCAAAGATGTATTACACTTAGGCGTAAAATTCTTTATCATTCAAATTTCGGTGCTGGTGCTGTACCAAACGAGCAATGTACTAATATGCCGTTATTTGACCTGCGATTTAGTGACACCATACAATATTGCCTATCGCTACTTCAGCATCATTACAATTTCCTTCAGTATGATAGTTGCCCCCTACTGGTCGGCTTACACTGAAGCCTATGTGAAAAAGGATTTTAAGTGGATTAAAAAAACCTTGAGGCAATCACTCAGAATGTGGGTATTGTTTGTATTCGCCGCAATACTCATGCTATTAGTTTCCGATAAGGTTTATCATTACTGGATATATAAAAAAAATATAACGGTAGATTTCAATATTTCTTTTTTCATGATGCTTTATGTACTCATTATCACTTTTGGCAGCGTGTTTATGATGTTTTTAAACGGTATTGGCGAAATCAAAATGCAAATGAAAGTAAACATTATCAGTATGGTACTTTTTTTTCCGCTTTCCTATATACTCACAGTTATATTGGATTGGGGAATTAGTGGCATAATGGTTTCTATTATCCTGTGCAGTTTTTATGGTCCGCTGGTAGCACCGTTTCAAGTAAGAAAGGTCCTGACCCGTTTAAAACGAGAAGCAGGAGAGGTATCCTGATAACGAATTTACAATGAACCTGAGCATAGTCATACCTACCTTTAATCGCAAACTGCAATTAGCCGGTTTACTGGATCAGTTGCAACAACAGCGAAACAAGGATATCGTATTTCAGACGGTTGTTGCCGTTGACGGTTCGACTGACGGAACTTTTGAGATGCTGGCGAACAGGTATCCGGATACGCATGTGGTAAAAGGAACCGGGAATTGGTGGTTCACCAGATCGCTGAATGAAGGTTGTAAGTATGCTGTGGATGTACTAAAAGCCGATTTAATTCTTACGCTAAACGATGATGTACATTTATCGGAAAACTACCTGCGGGCTATCCTTAAAAATTATGCCGGAGTCGGGCCGGATTGTGTGATTGGCTCTTGTTCCTATTCTTTAAGTAATCCGAATATGATTACCTTTTCGGGATTCAGTCATGAGAATAAACTGTTATTAAAAAAATACAAGTACAAGTCCTCCTACTCGCTTGTAAAACCTGGCGAATTAAAAGGTCTTGCAACATCGGTTACTTTACCCACAAGGGGATTGCTGATTCCGTCAGCATTATTGAAAAAGATTAATTTCCTCGACGAGAAAAATTTTCCACAGTACGCTTCCGATTACGACCTGGTGCTGAGAGCTGCAAAAGCCGGAGCAAAAGTTTATGTTACTTATGATGCCCCATTACTGGAAGACATGAAATTAACCAGCGGCGGAAATCCGCGTCTTGCCAAGTCCCTGGGGCAGTATTGCCGGAATGTATTTTTGAATAAGTATTCGTCCAATTATTTTTTCAACGGTATGCGAATGTCATGGCGGCATGGCATCAAATTGCTTTTTCCATTTTATCTGGTTCAGCAGCTCATTAGCGTACCTTATGTATATTATAAGTACAGGCTTAAGGTTAATAAAGAAATTCAAAAACGTCAGTTGCAGTGATCAGAAAACTGAGAAATATAAACAAAAAAGAAGTATTTCATCATTTGCTGGTATGGGGGTTGGTGGCTGTTAGCGGCTTCCCTTTCTTCTATGTTACACAGGAGTATATTCTTATTCTCCTGTTTATTGCATTATACATATACCTGAAAGAAAGCATAAAATTCGACACCAAATCGCTTTCCATTTTTGGAGCTTTTTTTGCAGTAGAAATGCTCCAAATTCTCATATTTAAACCCTTTGATTTTAAACTACTTGCAGGCACATATATTCGTTTGGCCGTGGGTTTTTTTATCATTAGCCTGTGCCGGAAGGACTTTATTCGCTATTATGTAAATGTTATTTATTTCTTTTCCATCGTCAGTTTTATTTTCTTTATTCCTTCCGCGCTCTCTCCTAACATCTTCAAGTTCTTCGTACGGCAGGTGTGCCCCTATTTTACACCGGTTTTTGCCCATGTTATCAATATCTACGAAAACCGGCCTACCATACTTATTTTCACCTTCGACTCTGCCATTCCCGATTTTCGTAATCCCGGCCCCTTCTGGGAACAGGGAGCTTTTGCCATATTCCTTGTAATTGCACTTTTGTTTAACCTGATGCTGGAAAACAAAATGTGGACTAAAAAAAGCATCATTCTATCCATCACCCTGCTCTCCACTTTATCCACCTCTGGTTACATCGCTTACTTTGTGTTATTGATTTCTTATTACCTCCTTCATGAGAGCTTTATTAAAAAGCTCATTTTTATAGGGGTAACCATACCACTTGCTATTACATTATACTTCAGTCTCGATTTTCTTAGCGCAAAAATAGAAAACAATATCGCTGTTTCCTCCGACGACACCTCCTCCCGTTTTGGAAGTGCCCTGGCCGATTTAAAAGAATTCTCCACAAGTCCGCTAATTGGCTGGGGAAGGGGAAGTATGCGTTATGGGGGAAAGAAAGTTAAGGAATATACCGCAGCCAACCACCGCAACAATGGTGTAACCGGATTACTCGCCACATTTGGTATTTTTATTTTTATTTTCTTTTTTTATAATTATTACACCGGCCTGCGCTATGCTACCATTTCCAATGGGCTTCATCCCTCTTATGCCTTCTTTTCATTGGTGGTTATTTTGTTGTTGGGATTCAGCCAGACTATTTTTCAATACTCTTTCTTTTATTCTATCATGTTCATACAATTTGGATACCGTTTAAGTGAAGACGGACGGAAAGTGCTTGTTTTTAAAGGTTGAAACAAAACATAAACACATGCAGCTCTACTCAATAATTGACCGGATCAGAGGTACAAGTGTAGTTAAGGAATTCGACACCCTTAAGCAGGAATTGTTATTGGGATACGATTACCTGGAAGTGCAGCGCACAAATAAGTTGATTAAACTGCTGGAACAAATGCGATCACATCCGTTTTACGCCCCCTGTCTTTCCGGTTTCGAACAACAAACCCTAAGTACCGAACCTTACCGGGTATTAAGTACATTGCCTGTGGTAAATAAAGATATTATCGGAAATTACCCGAACTGGTTTACCCGACCGGCAAACGCAACTGCTTATGAAGAACGCTTCAGTAGTGGCAGCACTGGCTCACCTTTCAGGTATCACTTATCCAAGTACTCCATTAGCCGCATTGTAGCCTTTAATTTTTACCTCTGGCACCATTTTCTGAGTTTTAATATTGGCGACAAAATATTAGGATTTGGGGGAAATACCATTGGTGAGCGTATTCCCTTCAAAAGCAGGGTTTACGATTTTCTGCAGAACAAAAAATCGGTACCGGGCGGGGTGATGAATGAACAGGCTCTTCATTATGGTTTCAGGTTGTTAAACGAATCGGATTACAGTATTATATACTCGTATGTAACCTCGCTGGATTATTTTGTTTCGGAAGCCTTAAAGCGCAATATTAAATTTAAAAAGAAGATAAAAGGCGTGGTCACCAATGCCGAAATGCTACCCGACGCAACCCGCAACATGTTCCGGGAATTTTTCGGATGCGAAGTTTTAAACTGTTACGGCGCCAGAGATGGAGGAGTAATGGCAGGTGAAGTAAAAAGCATTTTGCCGGGGTTTTATTTTAACTCCTTCGATTGTGTAGCGGAAGATATTGAACTGGATCAGGAATTCGGTAAAAAAGAGCTGTTGCTTACCAATCTGAACAATCCGCACTTCCCTTTTATACGCTACCGGGTGGGAGATATTGGTTGCGTTGAACCTCATGCGAGTACTGACCTTCTTCCTGTGCATAAAATCAACCATATAGAAGGGAGGGTTTGTGACCTTGTTTATTCTGCTGGTTATGGAGCCATACACGGAGCTGCACTTAATATAATACTTAAAGCCTCAGGCGGAATTGACAGTTATCAAATTGTACAACAGGCTGATTACAGCATAGACGTACGCATTAAATCTTCCACAGGAAGCATTAATGCAGACGCTGTAATCGCCGCATTAAGAAACCTAATGAAAGATGATAAAGCCGTTATTAACGTCTTGATTAACCATGATTTTATTATTGGCTCTGGAAAAAAAACCAAACTTATTGTTTCCTATATAAACCCGTCTGAATCTTAATACTATTACCATTTACCGTATAACCTACCTAATATGAACACCTACACACTAATTGATTTATTACGAGGTACCAGCGTTGTTAAAGAATACAAAGCCATTCGCAAAGACCTTACTGCCGGCTACGATTTTCTGGCAAACCAGAGAAAGGAGAAATTGAGCAACCTGTTGCTGAACTGCAGAAAGCACCCTTTCTATAAAGACTGTTTAAGTGGTTATGACGACTCATCTCTATTAAAAGACCCTTTCATCATACTGAAAAAGTTACCTTATACTTCTAAATTGCAAATTGGAGCAAACCCCCAGTGGTTTTTCGACAATGATCCGGGGCAGACCTACGAAAAAAGATTTACCGGAGGCAGTACCGGCACCCCCTTTAATTATTATCTATCTAAATATTCCATCAGTCGTATCACGGCATTTAATTATTTTTTATGGAGTCATTTCCTGGGGTATAAAATAGGCGATAAAATATTGTCGTTAGGCGGAGATGCGCTGGGCAAAAAACCCGGAATGAAGATCAAATTATACAATCGCTTACAACAGAAGTATTTTGTGCCGGGTGATATTATTGATGAATCTGTTATTCAGGAAGGGCTCGATCTTTTGTTCAATGCCCCTTACCAAATCATATATGCGTATACTTATTCACTTGATTTTTTCATTGATCAGGCTCTAAAAAGGAATCTCGTTTTTAAGCGCAAAATAAAGGGAGTAGTAACCGTTTCAGAGATGCTTACGGAAAAAACCTGTGCCAAAATAAAAAGCTTTTTTAATTGCGAGGTGCTGAACTGCTATGGCGCTCGTGATGGCGGGATTATGGGCGGAGAATTACAATGTCAGGATAGGGGCTTTTATTTTAATTTTTTCGACTGCATAGCCGAAAGTATGGTACTGGATGAAAAAACAGGCAAACCTGAACTGGTGCTGACCAATCTGGGCAACTATTCCTTCCCTTTTATTCGTTACCGCGTTGGCGACATCGGACAGATACAGGAATATGATGGTAAAACACGACTGCCTCTTCCAAAGATTACAAACCTTGAAGGCCGAAGCAGGGATCTCGTATATACACCATCTGGTGGCGTTGTGCATGGATCAGCGTTTAATGCCATTTTAAAATCGGCACCTGGCATTGATAATTATCAGATTGTACAACATGCCGATTTTAACCTCGAAGTGCGCATTAAATCATCTACTTCCGAAGTACCTCAGGATGCCATTATTCAATTGATACGTTCGCTTCTGAATGATTCCGGAATTCAGATACAAATAATGATTAATCAGGATTTCGTACAACAAAGAAACCAAAAACATAAAATTATCGTATCTTATGTAACAACATCGCAAAACCCCAATTAAATGAAACAATATAAAACAGAACCATTATGCAACATTCCATTCATATCTGGAAGTTAAACTTGTTTGCTCATTGAATCCCACGTAAATGAAATATTACATCGTTACCCCTGCTAAAAACGAAGAAAAGTACATTCACCACACCCTGAAATCAGTGACACAACAAACACTAAAACCTGCCGGATGGATTATTGTTGATGACGGTTCTACTGACAATACACTTGGTATTGCTGAACAGTATGAAAAGCGATTCGATTGGATCAAAGTTATCAGCCTCAATAATAAAGGAGAAAAGAAATTATATGGCTCAAAAGTAATCAGGGTCTTTAATTTTGGTTTTGAACAGATTCAGGACACTGACTTTGATTTTATAGTAAAATTAGATGCCGACCTCACCTTGCCATTGAATTATTTTGAAGAAATAGCCAGAGCCTTTTCAAAAAATCAAACATACGGTATATGCGGCGGGTATATTATAGAAAAAGAAAGGGACTTTGAAAAGAAAAGGGCCCGGCAAACTTATGTTCAGGGAGCCATTAAATCGGTTAGAATGGATTGTTTTAATGCAATAGGAGGCTTTGCTGAAGCTAATGGCTGGAACGGACTGGATCAGTTAAAGGCTCTGTACATGGGATGGGAAGTGGTAAATCTCCCCTTAAAAGTTATTCATCATCGCCCTCAAACTACAGAGTACCGGTCCATTAAGTTTTTTGAAAACAATGGCATTGCTCATTATCGGGTAGGAAATGATATTTTTCTTACGCTGATAAGAACCCTTATGGGTATTCGTAAAAAGCCTTATCTGTTAGCCAGCCTTAGCTATTTCAGAGGTTATCTAAAAGCCGCCTTGTCTAAAGAGCCCCGGCTGGTAGATAAGCATTTGGCACGCTTTATCAGGAATTATCATTACAAAAGGCTTTTGCATTTTAAACGTTAAACTGTATAAATACAACAGGGAATATGAACTATTATGTAATTACACCGGCCAAGAACGAAGAGAAATATATTGCTTCTACGCTAGACGCTATGATTCATCAAACCCTGAAGCCCCTGAAATGGATTATTGTCGATGATGGTTCTACAGACAGAACGATTGAAATCATAGAAGCCTATAGAAAAGAACACCCCTGGATTGAAGTGGTGAGCATGGATACTAAACAGGAAAAGAAATTATACGGTTCTAAAGTTATCAGGGCATTCAACAGGGGGTATCAGCTCATTGCAGATACCGCTTATGGTTTTATTGTAAAATTGGATGCCGATCTTTCTTTTCCGCCCAATTATTTTGAGGCTATTTCCACAGCTTTTGAAAAAGATAAGCAATTAGGCATTTGCAGTGGCTATGTCGTGTATACTGAAAAAGAGGTGGCTGAAAGAATGAAACGGAACACTTATGTTCCAGGGCCCATAAAATCAGTGCGGCTTAGCTGCTTCCGGCAAATTGGTGGTTTTGCAGAAGCCAACGGCTGGGATGGACTCGATCAGTTACATGCCCTGTACTTAGGCTGGAAGGTGGAGAATATTCCGGTAACTGTAATTCATTTACGCCCGGTAACTACCGAATACCGATCGCTAAACTTTTTCTACAACAATGGCATTGCTCATTACCGGGTAGGGAATGATTTATTTCTGAGTCTGCTTCGTGCAATAATCCAGTTAAAACAAAAACCCTATTTCCTTGCCGGATTTAATTACCTGAGGGGCTACCTGAAAGCTCTATTTTCAGGAGAACCCAAATTAGTGGATAAAGAACTCGCCCGCTTCATTCGTAACCATCATTATAAAAAACTATTAAAACTCAACCGCAAATAGACCATGTTAAAAGTTGCTTTAACACATGATGTAGATAGGGCTAAAAAAACCTACCAGTACTTCACAGGCTTTATGAAAGCCCTGTCGAAAGGTGATCTATCTAATGCCCTCTACCATATTACTTCAAAATTCGGCAAAGAGCCTTATTGGAACATTTATGACATTGCTGCCCTGGAAGATTCTTACGGCCTGCGTTCCACATTCTTTATGTTGGATGAAAGCATAAAATACAACCCCTTTAAACCTGAAACCTTTGTGCTTGCCGTTGGGCGCTATAGTATTTTCGAAGAAAAAATACAGGAAGCTGTGCGTTATCTTGACAAAAATGGCTGGGAAATTGGCCTACATGGTTCCTTTTCATCATACAACAATAAAGCTTTGCTGGGAAGGGAAAAACAAAGACTGGAATCCATTATTGGGCATCCGGTTATTGGCACCCGCCAGCACCACCTGAACCTTGATGAAAGTACCTGGAAAATTCAGGAAGAGCTGGGATTCGAATACGATTCCACCTGGGGGCTTAACCGCGACATCGGTTTTAGGGAAGGAAGGGTAAAACCCTTTCATCCGAACAATAATAAATATGTTGTATTTCCAATGACCATCATGGACATCTGTTTTATGGCTGTGCCCGAGCGCTGGGAGAAGTTTTTTAAAATAATGGACACCGTTGAAAAAGAAGATGGTATTCTGGTGGTGAATTATCACCATCGGGTATACAACGAAAAAGAGTATCCCGGATTCAAGGCTTCTTATGTCCGCATTATTGAAGAATCGCTGAAACGCGGAGCCAAAATTGCCCCTTTGGGTCATTTTTATGAGGAGTATAAAAAATTGTCTGTTAACACTAATTAGCCGGATCTGGTCATGGAACAAAAAAAGAACTACTGCCTGTTTACCAATGATGTGGAAACCACTTCCATCTGGCACAACAAGCTGCGCGACGAAACCGGCTGGAAAGTATATCAACAGGGCATGCCCCGCCTGCTCGACCTCTATGATAAATACCAGGTGCGGTCTACTTTCTTTTTTAACT
>JACCDG010968707.1_pt1 | contig 19708 bp, 18 predicted proteins | sample 7442471 | NCBI WGS metagenome assembly JACCDG01 (sample SAMN15323444, study PRJNA562643) | freshwater metagenome | isolation source: river surface water | place: USA:Blue River Watershed | collected 2017-08-17 | reverse complement strand
TCAAATCCGCCACTGCCTCGGCCTGCGCCAGATCCAGCTTGTCGTTGAGAAACGCCCGCTTGGTAAACTCCCCCGGCTCCGCCAGCCGAGCGCCCAGCTCCACGCAACGCTGCAACAACAGCCGCATGATCACCGGCCCGCCATGCCCCTGCAGCTCCAGCACATCCTCACCGGTAAACGAACCGGGGCCGGGGAAATACAAGGCCAGCCCCTGATCCAGCACCGCCCCATCCGCCGCCTTGAAGTTGGCGTAAGTCGCATAACGCGGCAACGGCAGCTTGCCAACAATCGCCTGCGCCAGCGGCTTTAAATCCGCGCCGGAAATCCGGATCACGCCAACCCCCCCGCGACCGGGAGCGGTAGCGATGGCGGCGATGGTGTCTTTGGTGAACAGGGTCATCGGCTGGCCCCGGTTGCCGTCATGCTCGCTTCGCCAATCAGGCTTTCCGCCGGAATGCCCAAGCCGGCATGCAGGCGCCGGATCATCGGCAACGTCAGCGGGCGTTTGCGCGTCAGCACTTCATACACGCGGTTCAGCCGCCCGATCATCGGCTCCAGGTCCTTCGGCGTCAGCCCGGCCTGCTCCATGCGGAAGCGTATCGCCTCCACCGGATCAGGCGGGGCAATCGGATAGTGGCTGGTCTCGTAATGCTCGATCAGCAGCAGCAGCACTTCGAACTGATCCGCCTCGTCGCTGCCGGCTTGCGGCTCATTGTCGAAATAAGGCGCAACCGCGCGTAGTGCCGCTGCATAATCGGCTTCGGTGCGAATGGGTTTGAGTTGCATGTTTTACTCCATTTCCACGCTGCTGGCGTCAATGCGGTCGTAGTCAGCGTGAGTGCCTACGAATTTGATGTACACCGCGCCAAACCGGTACGCCACCGCCACAATCAGCCGGTGATGGTTGCCCTTGATATTGAAAACCACCCGGTTGTGGGCAACAAAACTGGCGCTGGCGAACTGCCGTTTGATGTCCTGCGGCGTCTGCCACTGCGCGTTGGCCACCTCGTCATACCAGGCTTTCAGCGGCTGCTCGGCATCCGGGTGAGTGTGCCAGTAGGCAATCAGGTGTTTTTTGGCGATCACTCTCATGGGCTAGATGTTAGTCCCGCATTGGGACTGGTGCAAGTGCTTGGCAATCGGGGAGGGCTGTGGCGCCCGTGACGCTGTTGGCCAGTATTTCTCATTGCTGGCGTGGCTGAAACGGTGGGTTACGCCTGCGGCTAACCCACCCTACATTCGTTGCCCTGCAAGACGCTCTGGTATTGCCTCGCAGGCCGGCCTGTTGACCAATACCAGAGCCGGCTGCAGCCTTGCTGTTGTATTTGGCTCAAAACTGCCTGACGGCGTCGCCAAATACGCCATTTTCTGCTCGCCATACCTCCCCCAACGTTCCGCGAAACACCCGCATCGCGCTGCTTTCCAGCACGTCGCGGCGGCGGATGAACAGGGTCGGGGCGCGGGCAATGTCGGGTGGCAACGGGTAGATGCGGATCACGCCCTGGCTGCGGTGTTGTTCGACCACGGCGCGCGGCATCATCGATACGCCCATGCCCGCGGCAACGCAGCCGATGATGGCTTCGAAGGTGCCGAATTCGACGATGCGTTTTGGCACGCCGCCGAGTTTGCCGACCCAGCTTTCCAGATGCTGGCGGTAGCGGCAGCCGGCGCGGAACACCAGCAGCGTCAGGTTGCGGATGTCCTGCGGCGATTCGATCGGGCCTTGCTGCAGGTCGGTGATCAGCACCAGTTCTTCTTCAAACGCGATTTGTGCGTCCAGCTCCGGGTGTTCCAGCGGTGCGGCGATCAGCGCGGCTTCCAGCTTGTAGTTGAGCACGGCGTCGATCAACTCGCGGGTGGTGCCGGTTTCCAGCGCCAGTTGCACTTCCGGATAACGTTTGTGGTATTGCGCCAGCACTTGCGGCATACGCGCGGCGGCGGTGGTTTCCATGGTGCCGATCAGCAGCGTGCCGCGTGGTTCGGGTGAATCCTGCACCGCCTGGCGCGCTTCTTCGGTGAGGCGCAGGATACGTTCGGCGTAGCCTGTGAGAATCTGCCCGGCCGGGGTGATCTGCAGCTTGCGGCCGTTGCGGTAGAACAGTGGCGTGCCGAGGTCTTCTTCCAGTTGCTTGAGGCGTGCGGTGACGTTGGATTGCACGTAATGCAGCTTTTCCGCCGCACGGGTGACGCCGCCGGTTTCGGCGACGGCGAGGAAAATCTTCAGCGCGGTGATGTCCATGGCTTTTGATCAAAATTAATGATGAACAAAATCATTATTAATCATTTTTAATGAAACAAAAAGCGGCGTAATCTGCCGTTTCTGTTCTTGTCAGGCCGGAGTCCGCCATGTCTCGCCCATCCGATCATTCGCTGATTTACACGCTGTTTGGCGGCATTGCTGCGTTGATCATCGTGCATGGCATCGGCCGTTTCGCCTATACGCCGATCCTGCCGCTGATGCGTGAAGACGGGCTGACGCTGCAGCAGGGCGGCTGGCTGGCGGCGGCGAATTATGTCGGCTATCTGCTTGGCGCGCTGTTTACCGTGTTCAGCCACGGCGACCGTATTCAGCGGCTGCGTGGCGGGCTGCTGGTGAGCATTGCCACCACGCTGCTGATGGGCCTGACCCACGCACTGCCGGCGTGGCTGTTGCTGCGTTTTGTTTCCGGCCTGAGCAATGGCGTGGTGTTTGTTTACGCCGCCAATCTGGTGCTGGAGCGGCTGGCGCTCGCCGGGCGTTCGGCGCTGGGCGGGCTGCTGTATTCGGGCGTGGGGGCGGGCATTGTGTTGTCTGGCTTGCTGGTGCTGGCGGTAGATCAGGCTGGCTGGGGCTGGCAGGCCGCGTGGTGGGGCTTGGCGCTGATCTGTGCCTTGTTGCTGCACCCCGCATGGCAATTGCAGGCCGCCGCGCCGCAAGCGGCCAGTGCCAAACCCGCGCCAGCCGTGCGTACCCCCGCTTATCTGCTGGTGGTGGCCGGTTATGGCTGCGCCGGGCTGGGCTATATCGTCAGCATGACCTTTTTGCCGGCCATCATCCGCGCGACGCCGGGCATGCAGCAGTTTGCCGCCTGGAGCTGGGTGATTCTCGGCTTGGCGGTGATACCGTCGAGCCTGTTCTGGAGTTGGGCGGCACAGCGCTGGGGTGAGGTGCCGGCGCTGCTGGCGGCTTACGGACTACAGGCGATTGGCGTGATGGCGCCGCTGTGGTGGCCGGATCGTTTTGGCGCCAGTGCCAGCGCGCTGCTGCTGGGCGGTACTTTTCTCGGTATTGTGGTGATGGCGATGATGCTGGCGCGCAAACACGATCCACACGGCGGCAGCCGCACCGTCGGCGTGATGACTTCCGCCTATGGTCTGGCACAGATCATAGGCCCGCTGATTACTGCTGCGCTGGCAGCCCGCCCCAACGCGATTGGCCTGGCGCTGCAGATTGCCACCGTGGTGCTACTGCTCGGCGCCGCGTGCCTGATCGCCTCGGCACTGCTGCAGCGCAGGGCCGCAGCCGATTTTTTTGTCAAACTTGAGGAGCAACAGCCATGCCGTACGTAAACATCAAAATTACCCGCGAAGGCGCCACTGCCGAGCAAAAGGCGCAACTGATCCAGGGCGTGACCCAGTTGCTGGTGGACGTGCTCAACAAAAACCCCGCAACCACGGTGGTGGTGATTGATGAAGTGGATACCGACAACTGGGGTGTGGGCGGTGAGTCGATCACCGTAAGGCGCAAACTGGGCAAATAGCCAGTGACGCTGGCTGGCGGGATGTTTTAAAATTGTACTGAAATATAACGTCGTTATTTTTTCGTATCGTTTCCCTCGCCAGAAAGCCCGCCCATGACTGCTGCACTCGCTGCGACACCGCCATTTTCCCGCGTTCGTGCCGCTTTGACCTCGCTGCCGGGCGTGTTGCTGGTGGTGGTATTGCTGACTGTGTTGTGCCGGGTCGAAACCACCGCTGTGCCATGGTCGCCGTATTTCATCTTTTATGGCTTGCTGGCATTGCTGATTCCGCTGTGGCTGGGCTCAGTGCCCATCCGTGCCACGCGGCTTTCAGGCAAGCCGCTGTGGCGGCTGACTGCAATGGTGGCAGTGCTGGCCATCAGCATCGACTCCGGCATCTTTACCATCGCTTATGACAGCTTGCTGGCGCATCTGGGGCTGGCACAACCGTTTTATTCGATCAGCGGCGCCACCAATCTGTTGATCCAGACGGTGTCGGTGCGGCAGCAGATTTCGCTGCTGGCGGCGATGGGCATTTTTGGCCTGTTTGTGCTGCTGTGGGCGCCGGTTGCCGAAGAGCTGTTCTACCGTGGCTACGTCTACACCAGCCTCAAGCAGCATCTTCCGCTGGCCGCCGCGTGGGGTATTTCAGTTGCAGCCTTCGGCCTGCGTCACGCTGTCCATTACTACTACATCTGGCCCGATCTGTCGGTGGCAGGCGTTGTCTGGGTCTGCAGCATGCTGGTTTTCGGCAGCCTGATGACGTGGCTTTACGAGCGCAGCGGCGGCCTTGGCCCGGCCATGCTGGTGCATCTGCTGGTGAATCTGGCCAGCCTGCTGGCGGCGCCCATGCCGTGAGCGTCTGCAGACGCTGCGAGGTGGGTCGCCAAGCGGCGTGGCAGCAGCTACAACTAATGCATCTACCCACCGCTACGGAGCTACCCATGCTTGATCTGTTTCGCCCTCTGGCATCGCGCGATCATCCGCTGCGCCAGGCCAAACGCACGCTGGATCAGATCAAGGGTGCGGGTGTGTTGCCGGTGATCGAGCAATTGTCGGCTGCCTTGCAGGATGGCGTGGCCAAGCTCGACAGTGTGGCCGAGCAGGCACGTTTGCTGGCTGTACTTGATCCGGCGGCGCAGGATGTGGTGCAACAGTTGAAGCAGGCGCTGGCGGAAACCGAGCCGGGTGCCGCGCGGATTGGCCTGTTGCTGCGCCAGGGTCAGCAGTTTATCAACGCGTTTTATTATCAGCTGAGCGAGGTGGTGCGCAAGGGCGGGGCAGATCGCGAGCAGATGGCGCTGTTTTTGCGCTGGGCCGGCCATGCCTGTTTTTTCCAGCGTTTGTGCAGCGGCACTGCCGATGTGCTGAACTGGCGCCAGATCATTGGCCCGTTTTGCCGCAAGAATGAAAGTGGCAGCGATTTCCGCATTGATCTGAGCTTGCTGGATGCGGAAATCGGCCTGCAGTTGGGGCGGCTGGCGTTGCTGAGCATGGTGCTGCCATTGCCGCTGGATTTGCGGCAGGCGCTGCTGGTTGAGCAGCTATTGGGCCTGCTGGCGGGCAAGGTGATGTTGTCGCCGGTGTTCTTGCCTGAGGCGCCGTTTGTGGTGTCGCTGCTGTCGCAAGGCCGGCCGGATCGGCTGGAAGGCTGGGAGCGTGCCGATGACGATATGCGCGCCTTGTTTCTCGGCTTTGACGAACTGGATGCGCTGACCGGGCACTGGCGCAATCAGCTGGGTAATGCCGTGCCGCTGGAAAACCTGCTCAAGCCATTGCCGGGGCAGACGGCGGTGGAAACGCTGGCATTGATCGATGCCATTCGCCCCTGCTGGCTGGGCCGAACCCGCAGCCGCAGCGAGCCGCGTGAGGCGATGCAGGCCAGCCTCTGGGTGTGTTGCGATACGCTGCGTATTCGTGGCTTGCTGGCGCAGCCGGTAAAAAAGAAACCGGTGGCCGACGGTCTGGTGTGTGAAGCCGCCTTGTTCAATATCAGCAGCCGCGGTGTGGGTTTGCTGTTTCAGGCCGATTATCAGCACACGCGTGTTGGCGGGCTGATTGCACTGTATCAGGAGCGGCGTGACGGCTGGGCGCTGGGCATCATCCGTCGAACCAGTGCCGAGCTGGAAGGGCGGCGTTTTGTTGGTGTGGAGCTGCTGACCGACAGCGCACACGCCGCCAGCATTGTTGACGACAGCCAGCAGCGCCAGCCGGCCCTGCTGTTGCCGGTCTGCGGCGAGCAGAAGCAGCCGGCGCTGTTGTTGTCCGGGCCGACGCTGACGGCAGGCAAGCAATATGTGCTGGTCAGCGACAAGCAGGAGAAAACGCTTCGTGTTGCCGAGTTCTGGCTGGCGGGCAACGATTTTGCCTTGTATCGCTACGAGGAAATCGCCGCCCCTGCCTGATTCTGGCCGGCGCTAAAAAACCGCCCGCTCAGTTCTTCCAGTCCCAGTTCCTGCAGCAGATGCTGCAGCCGCTCGGCGTGTTTGCGCCGTGGCAGATTCTTGAAGCGGGCAATGATCAGCTCGTTTTTCATCGAGTGCTCCCAACCCACCAGCTCGGTCACGTTGACTTCGTAGCCATGCGCCTGCAGTTGCAGGCAGCGCAGCACGTTGGTGACGTGGCTGCCGAATTCGCGGGTGTGGATCGGGTGGCGCCACAATTCGCTCATCGGGTTGGCCAGCATGCGTGCCTTGTTCTGCCGCAGCACTGCGGCCACTTCCGCCTGGCAACACGGCACCAGCACCATGAATTTGGCCTGTTTCTGCAGCGCGAAGTGGATGGCGTCGTCGGTGGCGGTGTTGCAGGCGTGCAGCGCGGTGACGATGTCGATTTGCGCCGGCAGTTGCGTCGATTGCGTCGATTCGGCCACGCTCAGGTTGAGGAAGGACATGCCGGGAAAGCCCAGCCGCTGTGCCAGTGCGGTGGAGCGCTGCACCAGCTCTTCGCGGGTTTCGATGCCGTAGATTTGCGACTGATCGGCCAGCGATTTAAAGAAAAGGTCGTAGAGGATAAAACCCAGGTAGGACTTGCCAGCACCGTGATCAACCAGGCTGATTCCGCTGCCTAAGCCGGCCGATGCTTTGTCCTCAGGGCTGGTCGTACTACTCGTACTGCCTGCGCCCTTCGTTCGCGCCTCGGCCGCCTTATCCAGCGGAATGGATTTGGACTGCTTCAGCTCCTGCAGCAGCGGCTCGATGAAGTTGTAGAGGTGGTAAACCTGCTTCAGCTTGCGGCGGCTGTCCTGGTTCAGTTTGCCGTCGCGGGTGAGGATATGCAGCTCTTTCAGCAGCTCGACCGACTGGCCGGGGCGGATATCGTATTTTTCTGCCATCAGTGTTTCGCTTTATTCATTTTTGTTGCCGGGCCACGTGTTGCAGGTTTGCCAGCAGGGCTGTGTGGTGCTCTGGATGCGGGCTGCAGGCCTGCTCTGGAATCCGCGCCAGGCTTGGCTTGTGGCTTGGCATGAGGCTTTCGCTCAATCGCCTGCAGCGGCGGCACCAGATGGTGCGGCGCCATGCCGATCAGATCGCGCCGGCCCATTTTCAGCAGCGCCTCGCGCAGCAGCGCCCAGTTTTCCGGATCGTGATACCGCAGAAAAGCCTTGTGCAGCGTGCGGCGCTTGGCTTCGCGCACTGCATCTACCTGTTCCGAATCCTTGGACACCTTGCGCAGCGGGTTGCGTCTGGTGTGCCACATGGTGGTGGCCATCGCCATCGGCGTCGGCGTAAATGCCTGTACCTGATCCGGCTTGAAGTTGTTGGCTTTCAGCCACAATGCCAGATTCAGCATGTCTTCATCGGTGGTGCCAGGGTGGGCGGCGATGAAGTAGGGGATCAGGTACTGCTTTTTGCCCGCCTGCGCCGAAAACTTCTCGAATAGCTGCTTGAAGCGCTCGAAGCTGTCGATGCCCGGCTTCATCATTTTCGACAGCGGGCCTTCTTCGGTGTGTTCCGGTGCGATTTTCAGGTAGCCGCTGACGTGGTGTGTTACCAGCTCCTTGATGTATTCCGGCGACTCGACCGCCAGATCGTAACGCACCCCCGAGCCAATACTGACGCGCTTTACCCCCGGCACGGCGCGGGCCTTGCGGTATAGCTCGATCAGCGATGAGTGATCGGTCTGCATGTTCTCGCAGATGCCGGGATAAACACACGACAGTCGGCGGCACGACGATTCGATTTTCGGGTCTTTGCACGCCAGCCGGTACATATTCGCCGTTGGCCCGCCCAGATCGGTGATGTGACCGGTGAAGCCCTTGGTTTTGTCGCGGATTTCCTCGATCTCGTGCACGATTGATTCGTGCGAACGGCTCTGGATGATGCGGCCTTCGTGTTCGGTGATCGAACAGAAAGTGCAGCCGCCAAAACAGCCGCGCATGATGTTGATCGAAAACTTGATCATGTCCCACGCCGGAATACGCGCATCGCCGTAACTTGGGTGCGGGTTGCGGGCAAAATACTGGCCGTAGATGAAATCCATTTCCTCGGTGGTGAGCGGCACCGGTGGCGGGTTCAGCCATACATCGCGGTCGCCGTGGCCCTGCACCAGCGCGCGGGCGTTGCCGGGGTTGGATTCCAGATGCAGCGTGCGGCTGGCGTGGGCATACAACACCGGGTCGCGTACCACGTCTTCATATGATGGAATACGGATAACGGTTTTGGCGCGTTGCGCCTTGCGCGCGGCCACCCGTTCGGCGGCCGGGATGATGCGCACCACCTGCGCGCCGTCAGCACGCGGTGCCGGCTGGTTCGGCTCCATCGCATACGGATCGGGATGGGGATCGACACGGCCGGGCATGTCGACCGTGCTCGAATCCATTTCCTGCCATTCTTCGCTTGGCTTCCAGCCGCGTGGCACCAGAAATGCCGTGCCGCGTACATCACGAATTTGCGCCAGGCGTTCTCCGGCATTGGCGCGGTGGGCGATTTCCACCAGCGCACGCTCGGCATTGCCAAACAGCAGGATGTCGGCCTTGGAATAAATCAGTGCCGACTGGCGTATCTTGTTGCTCCAGTAGTCGTATTGCGCGATGCGGCGCAGCGAGGCTTCGATGCTGCCGATCATCACATCCACGCCAGGGTAGGCCTCGCGGCAGCGCTGCGAATACACCGCAGTGGCGCGATCCGGGCGCTTGCCGGCGACAGCACCGGGGGTGTAGGCATCATCGCTGCGCGGCTTCTTCTCCGCGGTATAGCGGTTGATCATCGAATCCATATTGCCGGCGGTGACGCCGAAGAACAGCCGTGGTCGGCCCAGCGCGCGGAACGGCTCGGCCGACAACCAGTCTGGCTGGCTGATGATGCCGACGCGGAAACCCTGCGATTCCAGTAATCGCCCGATCAACGACATGCCGAAGCTCGGGTGGTCGAGATAGGCATCGCCGGTTACCAGGATGATGTCGCATTCGTCCCAGCCGAGCTTGTCCATTTCGGCGCGAGACATCGGCAGGAAAGGCGCCGGTTTGCGTGGCGTGCCGATCGGGTAGGAAAAAACAGGCTTGGTGGTGGTAGCTGGAATCATGGTTTTCATGCGGCAAAAACAGCCGCACATTGTCGCAGATTTACCGGTGCGATATGAAATAAATTGTTGTTTTTACAAGATAAGACTGTCTGTCGTGGATTGACTGAATATCTTGTGCTTCAGGTCGGCTGCATTCGCCGTGCCTGTTGCAGCCAGTCAACCACGCCTTGCCCCGCGACTTTGCCGCTGGCAAAACATGCAGTCAGCAGATAGCCGCCGGTTGGCGCTTCCCAGTCGAGCATTTCTCCGGCACAGAAAATGCCCGGCAGTTGTTTTAGCATCAACTTGCTGTCCAGCGCCTCAAACGATACTCCGCCAGCGCTGCTGATGGCTTCGTCGATTGGCCGTGCTGCGTGCAGCGTCAGCGGTAAGGCCTTGATTGCCGCCGCCAGCCGTGCCGGGTTGGCAAAACTGTCGGCATCGAGCAGTTCGCGCAGCATGCTGGCCTTTACACCTTTTAACCCCAGCCGGCTTTGCAGATGGCTGGAGATGGAGCGCGAGCCACGTGGGCGGGCCAGTTCTTCGAGCACTTTGGCGGCATCCCGGTCGGGCAACAAATCGAGCAGGACGGTGGCGCTGCCGTTGCGCATGATCAGTTCGCGGATACGTGCCGAAAAGGCATAAATCAGGCTGCCTTCCACGCCATGCCCGGTAACAACACACTCGCCGCGTTTGTATTCGTGCTGACCTTCGGCGTCGGTGAGCGACAGTGCTACGGTTTTTAGTGGCTCACCGGCAAAACGCTGCCGGAACATCTCGCTCCAGGGGCGCTCGAAGCCGCAGTTGGCCGCTTGCAGCGGCGCCACGCTAACGCCACGCTGCTGCAACAGCGGCACCCATGCGCCATCCGAGCCCAGCTTTGCCCAGCTGCCGCCGCCCAGCGCGAGCACTACCGCATCCGGTTGCGGGCTGATGTCGCCAGCCGGTGTTTGCAGCCGCAGCGCGTCAGCGTTGCCAAACCCCAGCCAGCGATGCCGTACATGCAGCTGCACGCCTGCCTCGCGCAGCCGGTGCAGCCAGGCACGCAACAAGGGGGCGGCCTTCATTTGCGTGGGAAAAACACGCCCGGATGTGCCGACAAAGGTGTCGATGCCCAGTCCGTGAATCCACTCACGCAGTGCATCGGGAGGCAGGGCACGCAACAGTGGCTCGATCTGCGCGGCACGATCGCCATAGCGGCGAATGAAAGCGGGCAGGGGTTCGGAATGGGTGATGTTCATGCCGCCCACGCCCGCCAGCAGGAACTTGCGCCCCACTGAGGGCATGGCATCGTAGATGTCAACGCGATAGCCGTGCTGGCTGATGATTTCGGCTGCCATCAGGCCGGCCGGGCCGCCGCCGATGATGGCTACGGTTTGAATATGGCTATTACGGTGAGAATCCATCAAAAATCGAATCAAAGGCGGAAGACCGCTTGGGGGCCTTGGGCCCATAGCTGGCGCCTGCCAGCAGGCCGTTTTTCAGGTCATCGGCAACCGGCACGTAGCCTAGCCAGATTTTGAGCATGGCCGAACCCATGTCCGGACCGGGGATGGATTCTACCAGCTTGTCGTTGTAAATGATGTCGACCGAGCCATCCATCGGGAAGTCCAGCGCCAGCTTGTCGCCACTCCTCGCCTCTTCCAGCGCGTTCAGTGCCCGCTCCAGTTGAGTAATGCGCGGCGCCAGCTTTTCCAGATCGGCCGGGTCGGCATTCAGCCGGATGCCATCCCGAAAGGCGGACAGCACAATGCTGGATTTGAGGTTGCGCTTGAACACCAGCACCAGGCGTTTCGGGTCTTTTGATGCGATCACCGCATCGGCATCCTTGTTTTTCTCGCGCAGATACAGCCCTGCCACGTATATCTTGATCGACATGGCGCTGCGCACTCCAGTGCCATTCAGGTTTAAATCCTTGCCGCCAACCTTGATGGCTTCTTCCAGTTGCACGCCGGCCACCTCGACCGCCAATGCCCCGCCGCAGCTGAATGCCAGCAGCACTGCCATGATCCATTTTTTCATCATTACCGTGTGTCCTTGGTGTGTCATCGCCCTGTTATTGATCGTTCCGCTGATGCGGGCCCGCCTGTTGGCGGAATGGCTATTCTTTTTATAAGGCAGTTTTGCCACTTTGCCGAGAAAAGCGCGCGGCTTTTTTCAGATAATGACGAGTGGCCTGGCAACAAGGATCAATTGGCTACGGGAGTTGCCAATTTGCATGATGGTTTTGATTGGAATTGGTTATTCCATGTGATCGCCCAAGCCGGGCGTGTTCGGCTGGCAGATCGCCTCGACAGCCGGGTGGCTGATGCGGCGTTCGGTGGAAATGGCGTAAAAATGCTCGCGCACTGCTGCAATTTCACCCACCGGGATGGCTTCGTATTGTTCAGCCACTGTTGGTGCCAGCGCTGATGCTGCGGGAAACAGCCCGCGCCCGGCGCGGCCAAAGGTCATCAGTAAGGCGTTATCTTCAAATTCGCCAACAATCTGCGGCTGAATGCCTTGTGCTTCAAACCATTGCTCCAGCCGTGCCCTCAGTGCGTTGTTACGGGTTGGCAGCAGCATGGGGGCGCCACTCAGACTGGCCGGAAAGCCCTCCCGATATCGTGTAGCCAGGTCTGCCCGGCCAAACAGTGCCACCGAATCATCGCCCAGTGCATGGCTGTAGACCCGCAGCCCGGTGCCGGGGCTGGCGGGGCGGTCGGTCAGTACCACATCCAGCTTGTGCAGGGCCAGATCGGCCAGCAGTGATTCGAACTTGCCCTCAAAACACACCAGCCGGACCTGCTCGCGCAGTGATTGCACGTTTTCCAGCAGGCGATAAGCTATCAGCTTGGGCAGTGCGTCGGAAATGCCCACCGTGAGCCGCAGGGTTGCATCGACATCGCTATTTGTCAGCGCTTCCTGCAACTGCTCGCCGAGCAGGAAAATCTGGTCGGCGTAACTCAGTACCATACGCCCGGCTTCGGTCATGCTCAGGCGTCGGCCCTGAAGGGTGAACAGGCTCTTGCCCAGGTTTTGCTCCAGTTGCCCGATCTGGCCGCTGACGGTTTGTGGCGACATGCTCAGGCGCTCGGCCGCACGCATGATGCCGCCTTCCTTGGCGGCCACCCAGAAGTAGTACAGGTGTTTGTAATTAAGCTGGTTTGGTTTCAAGGGATGTTTAATTCGATAAAATAGGATTGTTTGTCAATTTTATATCGATTTATTCGTATTTTGTAAGTGTATATATTTCAGCCTCGGGCCATTCCCCGACAGTTTCGTTGTGACCGAGAAGCGCTGCGAATCGGTGGAGTGGCCCAAACTGACTGACTTTGGTCATCAAGGGGAATCAAGATGAAACGGGTTTTTCTGCTTATTGCTACCAACGTAGCCATCATGGTGGTGCTGGGGATTTCCGTCAGCCTGCTGGGTGTCAACAAGTATCTGACTGCCAACGGCCTGAATCTGGGTATGTTGCTGATTTTCTCCGCCATTATGGGTTTTGGCGGTGCCTTCATTTCGTTGCTGATGTCGAAAACCATTGCCAAATGGTCGACTGGCGCACAGGTGATCCAATCGCCGCAGACACCCGCTGAAAGCTGGCTGGTGAATACCGTGGCGCGACTGGCGAAAGATGCCGGCCTGGCAATGCCGGAGGTGGCGATCTACGACGGTGAGCCGAACGCCTTTGCCACTGGCGCCAGCAAGAATAGCTCGCTGGTGGCGGTATCTACCGGCTTGCTGCACAACATGAACGAGCGCGAAGTCGAAGCGGTGCTGGCGCATGAAATCGCCCACATTGCCAATGGCGACATGGTGACGCTGACGCTGATTCAGGGTGTGGTGAATACCTTTGTCACATTCTTTGCCCGCATAGTGGCTTATGGCGTTGACCAGTTCCTGCGCAAGGACGACGAGCAAAATACCGGGCCAAGCATCGCGTACACCATAACAGTGATTGTCTGCGACATTGTCTTCGGCATTCTCGCCAGCATGATCGTGATGTATTTCTCGCGTCAGCGCGAGTTTCGTGCCGATGCCGGTGCTGCACAACTGCTGCGTAGTCCGCAGCCGATGATTGCCGCGCTGCAGCGTCTGGGTGGCATGGAGCCGGGTGCCCTGCCGCAGAACATGGCTGCATCGGGCATTGCCGGTGGTAAAGGTCTGTTGAGCCTGTTTGCAACCCATCCGAGTCTGGAAGAACGGATTGCGGCGCTGAGCGGACATCGTTAACGATTTTGTAGTGGCTGTCTCCCTCCCTTTACGGGCCGCTTGCGCGGCCCTTTTTTTCTGCCTGCAGCAGGGTCAGCTGATGCTGACGTTTGCGGCATCCCTGGCTACGCTGGCGGTGACGGTGCGCGCAATCACCGAACTGACCGGTGCTGTGTCACCCACCAGCCGGTTTACCTGCTTGAAGCTGCATGACAGCCCGCTTGGTGTGAGCGTAACCACTGCATAGCCCTGGGCGTCGGTGTTGACGTATTTGAGCCATGGGTTGGAATTGAGGCTCGCCAGTTGCTGCGCCAGCCCCAGCAGGGTGGTGTTGAACGCACTGTTGGCCTTGAGGCCCGCCAAAACCTGGCTGGTGAAAGCATCCAGCTGGGCTTCCGGCACACCTTTTTGCGCCAGTGCGCCACGCACCTGCACCCGGACCTGCTCTGCCAGCGCTTCCAGGGTGGGGCTGCTACGGCCCATGGTGTAGTCCAGCAGGTTGAAGCTGATGCTCAGGTTGCCGATTGCCGTGCCGGTGGGAATGGTCAGCGGGTAATACACCAGCGTTGCCAGATCGCTCGACAGGCTGCCGACCGCATCACGCAGGTAAGAGAAGAACGAATCCGAGCTCTGGCCTGCGGTAACCAGATCCACCATCACCGGGGTGCCGCCACCGCTGGCATCAAAATCGTCGTTCACTGTGCCGGCAAAAAAGGCGTGAATGTCGCCGGTCAGTGCCACCACATTCTTGATGTTATTGTTTTTCAGGTGCTGCATCAGTTGTTTGCGTTCGGCGTTATAACCATCCCACTGGTCGGCATTGAGCAGGAAATGCGAGAAATAGGGGGTGAGTGCCGCTTGTTTGCCCGAGGCAATCACAAAGCCGGAGTTCTGCTTGTTGGCCTGGATGTCTGCCTTGATGTAGCCAAAGGCGATCACTTGTGCACCAGCCGCTGCCTGCGCGCTTGCACCTCCTGCCGCTGCGGCCTTGGCTGCCGCGTAGCTGTTTACCGCCAGCCCTGCCTGCGCGCTGCCAAGCCCGGCGGCGGTTGCCGCTGCCAGTGTGTCGGCTGCAGTTGCATCGGCGGTGGCAATCGCAGTCGCTGCTGCAACGGCACTGGCTTGTCCTGCGCCTGCAGTCATTGCGGCAACAATTGCAGCAGCAACCGGGATATTGCCCCCGGTGGCTGTTGCCGCACTATTGGCGATGCTGCCGGCAAGGCTGGATATCGAGCCCAATGCCAGCAAGGTGGCGATGGCATCCGTGCCGCTCAGGCCCATGCGCAGCAGCGAGACCTCGTTGCCCCACAGCTTCCAGGTGGCGGTGGCGCCGGACATGGTCGCTTTCCACCAGTCACGTTGCGTAGTACCGAGAATGCTGGTCAGACCCAGCGCGTCGTCCTGTCCGAGCAGCCCTGCCGCCGCAATCTTCCTGGCTTCCACGGTCGCCAGGGTTGCCGTTGGTACCATATAGCGTGAGCCGATGCTGCCCAGCGCCTGGCCCGTTGCCGGGTTCGGAGCCGCTTCGGGAATCAGGTGATCGCTGCGATACAGGCGCTGGTCGGTCATCACCAGATGTGCGAGCTTGCCAAAGCGGAAATCGCGATAAATCTTGATGGTGTTGATGCCCTTGGCGGATTCGTCGTAAGCGATGTCGGCTGGCATGAATTCATACCATGCACGGTTGGCATTGAGGCGGCGCGAGCTCTGGCGGGTGTTGTCGCCCAGGCCGTTGCTGCTGTTGAAGCTGCCATTGTCGTAGGTAGCGGCATCCTGCCAGCAGTCATCGGAAAACTCGTGGTCGTCCCACACTGCAATCATGGCAAAACGTTCATGTACGGCCTGCAGGCGTTTATCGCTGCGGTATTGCTTGTAGAGGTAGCGATAGTCGTCAACGGTTGTGGCATATTTGGCGCCGCTGCTGCCGTGTTTGAAGGTGCCGTTTGGCAGATTGAGCGGGGTATGGCGCGATTCGACCAGACCGGTCTGGAAAGCTTCGCCGACGGTTTCGTAGATGTAGTCGCCCAGATGCAGGAAAAAATCCAGCTCCTCGTTTTTGGCCAGATGATCGTAGCCACCCCAGTGGTTGATGCTCCAGTCCTGGCAGGCAAGGAAGGCAAATTTCAGCTGTGCCACCTCGGCATTGCTTGCCGGTGCGGTTTTGAAGCGACCGACATTGCTGCGCACATTGCCGGCAACAAACTGGTAGAAGTAGGTGGTGCCGGCATTCAGCCCGGTCAGCTTGTGGCGGATGCTGCCATCAAATGCTGCATAGGCGGGAATCGCCTGATCCAGCAGCAGATTGCCGGTGAGTGCGGCATTGCTGCCGAGCGCGCTGTTATTGTCGGCACTGGTCAGCAGCAGGCGGATTGTTGTCTGGGCGTTTGCCGGTAGCGTGGCCGTGTCGCTCAGCGAGAGGGGTACGACGCGAGTCCAGAGCACAATACTGTCAGGCTTCGGATCGGCCGAGGCAATACTCTGCGGAAATTTCCAGCCGTCTCCGCTTGCTGCCGGGGGCAGTTCCGGGTCGATGTTGTTGTCGCTGAAACAGCCGGTCAGGCCCGATGTCAGCGCAGTGGTCGTGAAAAAACTGCTCCATTTGATAAATTGCCGCCGATCCATATCCTGCTCTCCTGTGTCTGAATAATCTGATTTTTGCGGAACTGCCATTTTGTGGCAGAAATCTTACGGCGTGTTTTCGCAAGCGAATTGTTGAATTACGCCCACCTACAAACGGGTGGCGGAATTCGACAAGTAATCGCGTAAAATTACTCTTTTCCTTTGTGCCCACTCCCATGGATCAACCCAAGAACCCGCTGCATGGTATTACCCTGGAAAAAATGCTCACCGAACTGGTTGAGCAATACGGCTGGGAACGTCTGGCCAGGGTGGTCAATGTCCGTTGCTTCAAGTTTGACCCGAGTATCAAGTCCAGCCTGAGTTTTTTGCGCAAGACTCCATGGGCGCGACAGGAGCTGGAAGCGTTCTACCTGCAGCAGACAAAACGGGGGGCGAGATGAGCGGCGCTGGAGACAAGGATCTGGTTCAGCGGGCTCGCCACTTTGCCACCCAGGCACACGGGCGCATTGATCAGCGGCGCAAATACAGCAACCAGCCGTACGAGGTGCATCTGAAGTCGGTGGCGGCGCTGGTGGCAGAAATCTGTGACGACGAGGAAATGATTGCTGCTGCCTGGCTGCACGATACGGTGGAAGATACGCCAGCCACGCTGGAAGATATCGAGCGCGAATTCGGTGCCGAGGTCGCCGCGCTGGTGGATCAGCTGACCGATGTCAGTCGTGCCCATGATGGCAACCGTGCCGCCCGTAAGGCGATTGACCGCGCACATCTGGCGCAGGCCTCGCCGCGCGCAAAAACCGTCAAGCTGGCAGATCTGATCGACAATGCGCGGGATATCTGCAAGCACGATTCGCGTTTTGCGCGGGTCTACCTGCAAGAAATGGCGGCCTTGCTGGAGGTGCTGCAGGAAGGCGATGCACGCATGCTGGCGCGGGCACGCAAGACGCTGGAAAAACAGTCGGCCAAGCTGGGCCTGGCAGTCGGCGCGATGTCGGCAGAGCCGGAGCGTGTCGATGCCTCGGTGAAATTGCCCTTGCCCAATCCACGCCAGCAGCGCTTTTTTGAAATATTTACCCAGGCTTTGGTGGCGGAAGACATTGCCGAGCCTTTGCCCTCGTTTGACGGCATTCAGCCCGCCGATTTGGTCGCGAGTGTTGCCCGCCAATGTGATTACGGTGTGATTGGTTTGCGTGCCAGTGGTCATGTGGAGGGGTATGCGCTGCAAGAGGATCTGAGCGGTGGACTGTGTCTTGACCACCTGCGGCGCTTTTCGCGCAGCCAGTTGCTGGATCGCCGGGCATCGCTGACTGAAGTGGTGCAGGCGCTGACACGCCATGATTATTGTTTTGTGCGGCTGCTGGATCAGGTGGTGGGGGTGATCGGCCGGGCGCAGATGCAGTTGCCGCCAGTGCGCATGTGGCTGTTCGGCATTATCACCAGCTATGAAATGAGCCTGACGGAAATGATCCGCCGCTTGCCGCTGGATGTCTGGCGTGCACGCCTCAGCAGCACGCGGCTAGAGAAGGCTGAGCAGTTGCGGCAGACGCGTCAGGCAATGGGGCAGCATGTGCCCTTGCTCGATTGCCTGCAGTTATCTGACAAGTTGCACATCATGGCGGCCGATGCGCAATTGCTGCAGCAGTTCGGTTTTGATTCCAAGGGCAAGGCACAACGGGTAGCGCAGGATATCGAGTCGCTGCGCAACAATCTGGCACATGCACAGGATATCGTCACGCACGACTGGGTGCAGATCGCCCGCCTGGCACGCCGTATCGACATGTTGGCAAACGGCATGAGCATGCAGGACTGAGCTGCTTCAGCCCGCTGGCGGCAGTGGTGCGCCGAGAATGATCAGGCGTTGCCGTGCACGGGCCAGCAGCTGGCGTTTTTCGCGTAGCAGCGCCAACGCCTGTTGCTGATTCTGCAGCAGTTTCCCGGATGAGTGGCGTGCCTGCTGCAACAGGCCGGATTCGCGCTGCTGCAGTTGTTCCAGCTGCTGCTGCAGTTCGCGCAATTCCGCATCTTCGGCGTGAAACAGATACGCCCCCAGCAACATTTCCTCGCGCTGTACCTGGCTGACCTCAAGCTGCAGCTGCCGTGCCTTCTGTTGGGTGCTGCTGACCATGTAATAACACGAGCCAGGCAGGCCCAGTAGCAGTGCCAGCAACACCCAGCGCAGCCAGCGGTGATCGCGCAGCCGCGATTGCGGCTGATTCAGGGCCGGCTGAATGCTGATGTTTGTCGAGGCATGTGTCGCCGTTGCCTGCTGCGCCAGCGCGGCTGCATGGCCGCTGAGCAGGCTGGCATCGTAAACCTTGCGCCGCAGCGGATCGGATAGCAGTTGATACGCATATTGCAGTGCAGCTTGCTGGTGCTGGCTGTCGGGCAGGGATTGATACAGCTGCTGCAGGTGCTGATAGGCCGCGTCCAGCGTTGGCTGATCGGCATCTGCTGACACGCCGAGTTGGGCATACAGGCTTTTGCCGGGTGCAGGGCTGGACATGTGGTGCTGCGTTAGCCGATGTAGGGCGTGGGGTCGGTGACACCGGCAGCGGCAAATCCCGCCTTGCGCAAGCGGCAGGAGTCACACACGCCACAGGCACGACCTTGATGATCGGCCTGATAACACGATACGGTCAGGCCGTAATCCACGCCCAGCCTGCTGCCGGTGGCGATGATCTGGGCCTTGGTGAGGTCGATCAGCGGTGCGCGGATAAAAAACGGTTTGCCTTCTACCGCTACTTTGGTGGCAAGGTTGGCCATGTTCTCGAAGGCGCTGATAAATGCCGGGCGGCAGTCCGGGTAGCCGGAATAATCCACCGCATTCACGCCGACAAAAATATCCTGCGCCCCCAGCACTTCGGCCCAACCGAGCGCATACGACAACATGATGGTATTGCGCGCCGGCACGTAGGTCACCGGGATGCCGCCTTCAACGCCATCTACCGGCACATCGATATGGGTATCGGTGAGTGCCGAGCCGCCAAACGCGCCGATGTCGATGCGGGCGATGCGGTGTTCGCTGGCCCCCAGGGCTTTGGCCACGCGGTCGGCGGCGGCCAGTTCTGCACTGTGGCGCTGGCCGTAATCAAAACTCAGGCAATAACAGTCAAAGCCCTGGTTGCGGGCAATCGCCAGCACCGTAGCGGAATCCAGCCCGCCGGAGAGCAGAATCACGGCTTTTTTTTGCATCTTATTTTCCTGCAACATTGCCCCACAGCACTTTGTGCAACTGCATCTGAAAGCGCACCGGCAAACGGTCGGCGAGCACCCGATCGGCCAGCTCGGTTGCGGAATAACCGCCGACTACCGGCGAAAACAGCACCGGGCAACGCTGATACAGCTGGTTTTCCATGACCAGGGTGCGTGCCCACAGATAATCCGCCTCGTGGCAGATGACAAACTTCAGTTCATCATGGGCATTCAGCAGCGACAGGTTCGGCCAGTGGTTCTTGTCGACTTCGCCCGAGCCGGGGGTTTTCACGTCGACAATGCGCGCTACGCGCGGGTCGACATCGTCAATCGGCAAGGCGCCGCTGGTTTCCAGCGATACCGAATAACCGGCGTCACACAGTGCTGTCAGCATTGTCTGGCAAGGCTTCTGTGCCAGCGGTTCGCCGCCGGTGACACACACCACCGGGCAGTTGTACTCCTTCACTGCTTGCAGGATGTCCTCGATTTCCATGCTCACGCCGCCATGAAAAGCGTATTCG
>JACCDG012055267.1_pt1 | contig 19709 bp, 20 predicted proteins | sample 7442471 | NCBI WGS metagenome assembly JACCDG01 (sample SAMN15323444, study PRJNA562643) | freshwater metagenome | isolation source: river surface water | place: USA:Blue River Watershed | collected 2017-08-17 | reverse complement strand
TCTCCACTTTTTTATTAACCAAAATTAATTATCAACAAATATATATTAACTAATATTAATTATTAACTAATTCAACCCCTTAATTAAGGAGTTGATGGATATATAGACTAATTAAAAATTTTTAATTCATTTCAACAGTGTTCAACTGCTTAATTAAGGGGTTGATAATGGTTGATATTAATAATTGTTTATTAAGTAATATATGATTTATATATTAATTAATTTCAACCTAAAAAAAATATCTAAGATTATATATATATATAATGGATTTCTCTGATGTGTTAAAACAAAGACGCGAACATTTAAGTTCTGGTTCTCTTAAGACCTATAACAGTTTATTAAAGAGCATTTACAAATCTTGTTGGGGTAATACCAAAGAGCCCGATGTGAAGAACTTTGAAAAGACTAAAGATGTTATGAAGTTCTTAGAAGACAAATCTCCATCATCTAGAAAAACTTATTTAGCTAGTCTTGTCTGTATGTGTCCAGACATTGAAGAATATAGAACTGTGATGAATAAAGATATGATGGACTATAAGAAGGAAATGGACAAACAAGAAATGAATGATAAACAGATGGAGGCAAATATTTCTAGTGAAGAGATTAGAGCAATATATGATGACCTTGCTAAGACTGCAAACTTCCTTTATAAGAAGTCTAAACTCTCAGCATCTGATCTTCAACAAATACAAGACTTTATTATTGTGTCAATCTTAGGTGGAGTGCATATTGTTCCCCGTAGATCTTTAGACTATGTTGAGATGAAGATAAGAGATATAAATAAAGATGAAGATAATTATATTGAGAAGGGTAAATTTATATTCCATAAGTTCAAGACAGCTAAGTTTCATGAAGGCGGTCAATCATTAGACATTCCTCCAGTCTTAAAGAAAATATTAATAAAATGGATTAGCGTAATTCCTAAAGAAGTTAATCATTTATTATTCAACACTAATCACCAACCATTGAGCAATGTTACTTTAAATCAAAGACTGAACAGAATCTTTAAAGGACCAATTAGTATTAATCAAATGCGTCACACTTATCTCACTGAGAAATATGGTGAAATGATGAAGAAGGAAAAACAAATGGAAGAAGAAATGGAAGATATGGGTTCATCAATTAAACAAGCAAAAATCTATGTTAAGTTAAATGACCCAGATTTATCTATGAACCAAGTTGAAGAGCCAAAAGTTTCCAAGGCTAAAAAAACAAAATCCAAATCTAAAGATATAGATTTATAAAAAATATATAGAAATGTTTAAAAATTAAAAATAATTTGATATAAGAAAATATTTTCTAATGTTATTATATAATACAATGCCAAAACATAATACTGATTTCTCCAAAACCAAAATTTACAAGATTGTCTGCAAAGATTTAAATGTGAATCACGTCTATATAGGTCATACTACAGATTTCACTAGAAGAAAATGCAAGCATAAACAAGACTGCAATAATCCCGAAGCTAAAAACTATAATGTCAAAGTATACAAGACTATAAGAGAGAATGGTGGCTGGGATAATTGGGAGATGGTTCTCATTGAGGATTATCCTTGTCAAAATAAATTAGAAGCTTCTGCTCGTGAGAGACATTTCTATGAGTTGTTAAATGGGTCTTTAAATACCAATAAACCAAATAGAAACCTTAAAGAATATTATCAAGATAACAAAGAGAAAATATTGGAATATCAAAATAATTATAATAATGTTAATAAAGATAAACTTAAAGAATATAGAGAAGCTAATAAAGATAAAATTAAAGAATATAATGCTAATTACAGAGTTGAATATTATAAGAAAAATATAGATAAATTTAAAGATAGAGCTCATCAAGAATTTGAGTGTGAGTGTGGTGGATGTTATACTTATAGCGGTAAATCTGCACACTTTAAAACTAAAAAGCATTTAAGTTTTATAAATAACCAAAATCATATAGATGTTTAAATATTATCTCACCTATAATATATATTATATGTTAGATAACGGAAAAATTAATAGACCTGATCAGATGACACCTTTCTCAAATATTGTTAAGGGTGCAGAAAAAGTTGGTGTCGGTATTGCTAAAGAAGGACTTAAAGATATAGCTGGTTATGCTCCTACAGTTGGCTCTGCTTTAGGTGGAGTATTAGGTGCTGAACTTGGTCCTGAAGGTGTTGCTGTTGGTTCTTGGATTGGTAAGAAGACCGGCAACTATGCAAAAGCACAAGCATCAAAGCTTATTGATAAACTTTAAATTTATAAATATGATTTAATATTTATAAAATTGAATATGGTAGTTAAGTGAGGGTTAGTGATAGTTATAATAATAAAATAATAAATAATAAAATATATATTGCCTATATAGCCTATATATAGAGGGCTGAAAGGTGGAAAATGCCCCTATAACCCCCACTTTATTCTACAGGGACTATTGTGAAAACTAAAGTGCCCCTTAATACTTGAGATGTAACTGGATTTGTTAGTGTTCCTATTTCTTTCACATAAAATCTCAAATTAACTTGATCTGTTGATTTATAGAACATAGTTCCATGTGTGTTTCCAAATGTAACTGGATAATTTGAGGCAACTGCTACTGATTGTAAATATAAAGGTCCAACCATCCAAGTTTGACTAGTTTGTTGAGGATTTGAATCTTTTAGTTGTTGGTCTAATTGTAACCCTTCACAATATAAATTTAAACATCTCTCAGCATTATCATTTACTGTTGAGTAAGGATACATTTCAGTCAAGAAAATATTAAATTTATCATATTTATCCCAGAAACTATTACATGCCATTCTTAAATCAACATTATTAATTGTTACATCTGTATAATCTGCATTAGTAATTCCTAAATTAGATTGGGTTGTTGTTAAATCAGCAGAACTTATTGATAAGGTGCCTTTTTCTGAATTAAAATTCTTTTTTATTGGCTTAATAAAAAATTGTAAATAACAAATTCTATTAGCTATTGACGCCCCGTTTAAATTACTATTATCATAATTTTTAAATTCTAATGTAAAACTTATTGTATTACCTGATTTTTTAAATTGAACTGGACTATTAGACATATTCATATTTGCTTGATGATCTGACCCTGTAAGATTTCCTTTTATAATACCTACTACTGCACTATTTGATGTTTTTATATATCCTGCTTGTGTATTATTATTTAACCAATTAAATCCACTTAAAACAATAGGTGTTATTAATTGGTCTGTTGTCCCTGTATATCCTTGTTGTTCATAACCTGCTAGGATTATTTCAAAATCGTCATATTTATCCCAGAATTCACGACATGGAACAGTCATGTCAAAATTATAATAAGTATATGTTCGTGAACTATTAGATACTACTTTAGAGGGGTAAGCATTTATAGGAGTTCCTGATGTTACATTTGTATATAAACCAATATATCCCATTTCATTTTGATTATCTTCTGCTGGTTGTATTTGAAATAAATAGTTCTGTTCTGGCATTGCTGTAATCCCTGTGGGGGTTCCTGTTCCTCCATTTGTTCCTAAATTTGTTATTTGAAACTCTAAATCTACAATGGGTTGTCCTTTTCTAAAATTAAATGCATAATATGAATTTGTTGGTATTAAAGAAAATGGAGCATTTGAACCTCTTGCACTTATTACAGGCATAAAAACTTGACCTGAACCATATTTTTCATCATAGCAATTTATCCAGTCTAATCCCTTTAAATTATTTTGTATCATATAAGCTTGTGAACCTGTATTGGCAACTGATGATGTATATCTTACTGCTATGCATCGGATACTAAATTTATCATATTTATTCCACATTTCACCCATTATATTTTTTAAATTCACATTCTTAAAAACAAATTTTGTTTTAGCTGTGTTTATATTTGGTGATGATAGACTATAAGTGTCAAGTGATAAAATTGCGGTGTCTGTATTCATTATATAATTAGGTTACAAATTAATTTATATATTAATTTATATTAATTTATTCATTTACACCTATAATCATGAATGATATAGACCAGTTATTGAAAACATTAATAGAGGGGTAAACTGTTGTATTACCAACAGTAAATGATATATTTACATTTTCACTTTCTGGTTTTCTAATTGTATTTGTTGTGCTCATATTATCAAAACCACTATAATTTGATGTTGATGATGCAGAACCACCTGATTCTACAAAACCTAATCCACCAATGCCAAATCTATTTATGAATGTTGTTGAATTAACACCAACTGATACTGAGTTTATAAATTGTAATCCTTCCATTATTAAATAAATATATCTTTGATCTCCTGAAAAACTTCCGCCTAATGTTATTCCAGAAGCCCATGATGTCATGATTAAATTAAATTTTTCATATTTATCCCACATTGTTCCTAATATCTGCCTAAAATTTATATTATTTAATGTGAATCTTGTATAGTCTGAATTCATAGTTCCATATTGATTTGTAGAACCAGCTACTAATGCTTGAGTTGTTAAAGTAAATGTTCTTTGTTCTAAATTATGAAATGTATTAAATGGATTTATATATAAAGGATTTGATTTTTCTAATCCTTGAAAAGTAAAAAACCATGAACCATAAGTAGATGTTCCATTTGCTCCTGTCATTGGTTCCCAATAAATAGATAATTCTATTTTTGAATCTGCTGGTTTTGTCATTATATATTTATAGTTTGCACTATATGAGTCCCAAAATAAATCAGGTGTTTGTGTTCCATAAGGATAAACAAGACCAAAAAGTAATGCTGAACCACCTTGAGGTGCTCCATTTTTACTTGTTTGTATTAAATTTAAACCATCAACATAAACATAAGGATTTGTATTTATTCTTGCATTTGGAGTTAGTTGAACTATAAAATACTCATATTTATTAAATAGAGTTTCTCCGAGGACTTGCCTCATATCAACATTCCAAGTATATCTAGTTTGTGCTGTATTTTTATAACCAATTGCAGTTGCATTTGTTGTTATAGTATTCTCATAAAGCCATAGTTTAGCGACTTCTTTATTCATTATTAATATATATATATTAATAATAGATAATATTTATTAGATTATTAATTTTAGAATCTGACATATGCAACACCATTTTCACAAACTAAGACAGAGTCAAAGTTGGCAAAGGCGCACATATTGCATTGGAGATTTGCTTGAGTAGTGCCGAAAACAGGTTGAAAGAAAATATCAGAGGTGTTTGTATTCATACCTGCAAAAATACTTGATTTGTCGGTGTTTTGGTAACTTTCTAAATCAAGACCAACTAAGAAAGAGCCAGAGTTTGCAGTTACTGCTTCTAAGTAAGAACCGATATCAGTTTGGGTGTCATTCCATACAAGATTATAAGAATCAATATCTATTGATGGTTGATAATGAGTATCAGCAACAGAACCAAAGCATTTAATGGCTTCGGTAAAAAATTGATCAACAGAGTTTGGAGGATTAGAGGGTAAAACTTCAGAACCTACTCTAAATTGATAAGATTGTAAATTGAAGTTTACAGAACTAGAAGGATATAAACCAGCACTACCGTTTGATAATTTACTGTTTACAACAATAGATTTTAGAGATGAGAATTTAGCAGGGATAGGCATAGTTACATTAGTGACTGCATTTTGTAAAGTGGCGGTAGATTGGTAAGCTCTCCAGTCTGGGAATACCATTTGCATAGGAGAAGATGAACCTGCTTCAATTGCAGAAATAACAGAATCAGGAAGTTCTAAGAATTCACCAATATATTCTACATCATGAATTGTATAGTTTCCAGTGCCTCCAGTGGTAGGAACAGCACCAGAGGGAGCAATAACCATTGCATTCACGATTGAGGGTTGAAGAACAATCTCAACTCTGAGGGGTGCGCTGGTCATTTGCCAAAGAGGTAAGTATTTACCACCAGCTAAAGCACCAACTAGAGCAATAAGATTTATAGAAAATCTTTCAGTCTTAGTTGAGGTTGCTGGAATAGTAGGAGTGGCAGAATCAGCTGGGGGGATTAAGTTTTTACCTCTATTTACTGGTTTTACGACAATACCATTTGCAACAAAGTTTGCAGTAGTTGCTGATACATATTGACCAGTATATTCATTTGTGGTTCCAGTAGTAACTGAGTAACGTCCTTGAGTAGAATCTAGAGGAGCTTGGAAATCATAGAGAATTTTAGCTAAATCTCCGTAGTTTTGAATATCTTGGAGGAGATTAGAACCGTGAAAAATTCTTAATCTATTAATCCAACCGTGATGACCCATTGAGTCTAAACCGCAAGCATGACCAGCAGTTGAGCCAGTTGTGAAGGTGATGGCGCCTTTAAGAGTGGATTCAGAGGGGATTAATGCAGTGTTGTTTCTAGTAGGGATATTAATAGTAATAGTTGAGTTAGGTCCATAACCGGAGGTAGATGTTCCTGAACCGTTTTGAGGTTGAATGTTTGTTCTGTATCTTCTAGCTACAGCAGACTCTACTTTGCTCTGATATTTTAAGTTGTTAGGTATCATATATATATATATTGGAGAGATAAAAAAAAATAAAACTAAATTAATTTTATTTTATTTCTAAACATTTTTTATGTCTAAGTTAAGCCCATTGACCTAATTTTGAGCCTAAATTTCTTTTAGCCCTTTCTAAAGAACCGGCTTTTTTATTTTCTGCTAATTGTTGAGTTTGCACATCCATTTTCTGGATATGAGATAAAGGGGTTTTATGTCCAAACATTGAACCTAATGGTTTTTTAAAACCGATTTTAGAATTTCCTAAAGGTTGTTTAAATCCAATCATACTTATATATAATAAGACTATATATTTTTTTTGGCTATGTGAAATTTACTATATCAATTTGTAAAGTCATTTGGTAGTTCACACCATTCATATTTATTAAATTATTTTGATTATCTAATAGCTTGACTCTTATACTTTGTAGTTTGCAACAATACATATTAACTCTAAAATTATTTGGATTAATGTAATTTATCATACCGTAAGGCTGAGTTATAACTGGAATAGTTGCTAATATATTCTGATTATTCTTTTGAGATACGTTTATATTATATGTGGGCATATCTATATCAATATTTACTGCCCTTATTTGATTTAAGTTCACGCAAAAAGTAGAAGTTAATGATTTAGATATAGATGAAGTAATTTGTGATTCTGAAAAACCTAATGCATGATTTAGTGTTGAACCTGAAAACTGAACTATAAAATCATATGAGGTATTTGTTATTGTAATTTTATTAGTTATTGAGTTATATGTTATATCAAATAATCCTCCCAATTGTGCTTTTAAAGCTGTGATCATTTGGGTTATATTATAATTTCCAGGTTCAACTATTGCTGTATATGTATTTGCATTTGATGTTATTATAAATGTGTTATTTGTTTGATTTATAGAATAGAATGAATAGGGGATGACTGCATTCTGTAATGACAAATATATATAGTGTCCGTCTGGAATATCTATCTGGGGAAAAGTAAAAACACATATCCCTGTGTCTCCGTTTGGTTTTTGGTCAGCATATCGGGAATTTAAATATAATTGCATGCTGTCAGTATTAGCATTTGATGAATTCATGTGTATATAATAAGATTAGATTTAAATTGTTTCAGAATTTGTTATTTCAAGGGGGTTAAAGTTCTTATAGAATTTATTCTCAAATGCATCCACATCCAGATGTTGATATGGCTCATTAAATACAAAATCAAATAATTTCTTAGCATCTGTTTCGTTCATTTGTAACACTTCCTTTCTTATGTTTTCCCATTCCTCAGAATTGCGTGGTCTGAATATAGTGCAATAGGTTATCTGTTTGCGGAGTATCTTAGGCATATATAGATAACTCTGAAGTGTAAATATAAATGATGTATTCAAGTGACGGGCTTTTATTAACATACTATTTAAAGCCTTTTGAATTCCTTTATCCTTTAAGTCATTAGCAAAGTCATCTATTATAACACAATTATATTCAGGTTCTGATTCTTCTTTTATATTTGTCTCTTTTATTTTAACCAATTGGTCTTTAAGTTCTAGAAGTCCGTCCATAGTCATCTCATGATAAACTCTATCATGATCTTTAAATGGATGGTTCTTTATTGAATCAAATGAAGCTGATGGACAAAAATAATATATATTATGAAATTTCTTATTATAAGCCCCTCCTTTTACAAATTGGGATAGGACTAAACTAGACTTACCTGACCCTCCAGATCCGACTAACAAATATATCATCCCATTACGTCGCGAAATACCTTCTGCAATATCTGGAATATAAATGTCCATCACTTCTTTAATTGGTTTCTGCTTCTTGATTTGAGTGTTCTCATGTTCTTTTATATCTATTATTGGCATATATAACTAGATTAGATTTTTATTTTAGATTATTTAATTAAGATTGGTTAATTTTTAATTAAGGAAAAAAAATATCTAAACTAAATATATATAATGGAATCTGCAGACGATAAGCCTGAACCTCTCACAAAACCTAAAAAAGAAAGAACTGAAAAGCAAAAAGAGGCATTTGAGAAAGCCCGTGAAGCTAGACAGAAATATTTAGAGGAGAAGAAAGTGCAAGAGAAAAAGCAAGCATTAAAAGAAATTAAAAATGAATTGAATGGTAAAGAAACAGCAAATAAAAAGCGAGATGATACAAGTGAAGATGACTTTATTGATGTGTTTATGAAGAAAGAAGATAAGAAAAAGGAATTTCCTGCTTCTGATAATAAAAAAACTAATAAACAGATTTTGCCAGATACAGATAGCGATTTGAATTGTGCAGAAAAATCTGAGGATTATGATGATTCAACTGAGGAAGAGATTACAGTTATAAAAAGGAAAAAGAGAAAATCAAAAGAAAAAAAATCTGATGCTAAAAATATTAGTAAGGGTGTTAATAAGGAAAAAGAAACTGCTCCACCTAAAAAGGAAAAGGAGCGAAAGATTAAAAAGATTATTTATGAATCTGATAGCGAAGATGAAGCTGAGGAGGAAAGCATATCTGAAGAAGAAGCTCCTCAACCTACTACAAGAGCAACTAAATCACAACAAAATAGATTAACTAAAAATATTTCACAAACTGCTCCGGTTGTTCCCAGATATTATTTTGGAAATTAAAATTAAATCTAATTATATTATATACATGTCAGTTTATAATATAAAAGATTATTCATTTAAACAAGCAGATAAGCTTGGGGTTCAAATAAGACCAAGTTCTAATAAGAAGAAAAAAATAGATGTATTTAAAAATGGGCAGAAATTAGCAGAGATAGGTGCAATAGGTTATGGGGATTATCCAACTTATCTTGAATCAGATAAAAAGTTGGCTAAGGTAAAAAGATCTGGATATAAAGCTAGAATGGAAAAGAATAGAAATATAAAGGGGTCTACAGGATATTTTGCTGACAAATTATTGTGGTGAAATATAATATCTAATTATAGTTATATAAATGGGAGTTGATTTTTTTAAATGTGAATTATGTGGTGATATTAGACATATGGATTTTATTAGTCCTATACATAAATGTAAAATTTGCTCTGATGGAGATGATGGTTCTATGATTTGTTTTGATTGTATTCCTGATAATAGTTCATTAAGAAAATTTCCTAAAAGTGAAAAAAATAGAAATAAATGGGAAGTTTGTCCTGTTTGTGAAAATAAAGATATTTGTCCACATTGTAAAAAAAGAATATAAAGTTAAAACTGGTAAAGCTGATTAAGTGGCGGTGTCTCACTTAGTAGCTCTTACAATTTAGGATTTATATATAGGTTAGGTGATACCCTTCACTTAATAACCTCTTTCAATTTATATTTTAGGTGGGGGTATTTTGCCGTTTTTTGCCCTTCCAGCCCTCTCTATATAGCCTATATAGGATATATAATATAATAAATAATAATTTTTGTATTTTAACCTTCACTAACCCTCACTTAACTACCTTATTCAATTTAGATAATAATAATAATTTAATAACTATAATAATAATAACAATAATAACATCTATATTTACATCTGCTATTTATTGAAATGCAAAAAATAAATATTAATCATCTGGTTTTGGCTAAGTGAGGGGTGGGCGGAAGAAAGGTGAGGGTATTAAAAAATGACATTTTTCTATGTTTTCTAATAAAAACGTCTAGTTTTTGGGGTATGGGAAATTGAAAACCCGCTATAAAATTCTCTAGTTTTTAATTTGCCCAATTAAAATATTTAACAATTTCCCATTTTTACTTATAAAAAACCCATTTTGAAAACCCCAAAATTATCATTTTTCTAATTTTCCAAATTTTCTTTATAATAAAAAAATATATAGAAATATTTTTTTTTATTTTGAAAACTATTTAAAATTAATTTCTTATTATAATATATACTACAATAAATATGAACTTATCCGCTAACCTTAGAGATTCAGTTTTATCAAACATTACTCTTTATGAGACTATTGATGTCCCCGTCCTCAGACTCCTCATGTCATCCAACCTCCTCAAAGATACTTTTAGAAACCCCTTTGTAAAATATGCAAATGAAAAGAAACAACTAGAAGCATATGAACAACTAATTACAGATGGAATTGCTAAAGTCAACTATGTAAGAAAAATAAATATTGGTCGTGTGAATCCTAATAAGTCATTAGGTCTCCACACTATCAGAAGAGAAATCCGTCATACTCTAGCCAGAAAATATTATTTTGATGTTGATATTGTCAACGCTCACCCAGTTATACTTAGTCAAATCTGCCAAAATAATAATATTGAATGCAAATATCTAAATGAGTATATTGCAAATAGAGCTAAACACCTAAAAGATGTTATGGACACTTATAAAGTATCCCGTGACACAGCTAAGAATCTATTTATTAGATTACTTTATTTTGGTGAATTTAAATTCTGGTGTAAAGATAACAATTTGCCAGAAACTACTGAAGAGCTTAAATTTATTACTAAGTTCAGCAAGGAGTTAAACAAGATCGGGACTAAAATAGTATCTGCTAATAAAGAACTAAAAAAAGAAATTGAAAAATCAAAAGATGAAGAACTTCAAGAATGGAAAGAGAAAGGAACTATAGTGTCTTATTTTCTCCAAGAAAAAGAGTGTCAAATTCTTGAGGAAGTTTTCAAGTATTGCAGATTAAACAATGTTATAACAGATAATGTTGTTCTTTGTAATGATGGACTTATGATTTTAAAGAGTTCATTCAGACCAGAACTTATTCAAGAGTTTGAGCTATTAATTAAGAATGCATTAGGCTTTGATGTTAAATTTGAAGTTAAAGAAATGACTCAAGGCTATTCAGTAGATGAACTAAGAGCAAATCAAGCTGTAGACTATGAAAAAATATCTGAGTATGATTTGGCTCATTTATATCACACTATAAACCCCTATAAATATATATTTTCATCAGCTCTTGGCTGGTATGAATATAATTCTAATAATGTATTAGAAGCATATGGGACAAAAGCACCATCATCACTAATTCTTGATATTTCTAAAAGATTATCAGAAATAATTAATAAAGATAAATTGAATATCAAACAACAAATTATAGAAGCTAAAAAGACATTTAAGCCAAATATGACAGATGAGGAAAAACTACAATATAGTCAATTAATCAAATCATTAGAAACAAAAGAAAGAGAATATAGTCAAGCATATAAATATGTAACATCTACCCCTCACTGTAAAGGAATGATAGAATATTTAACTGAACTATATAAGATTAAAGATATTGAAACAAAGATAGATGCAAATATTAACTTATTGGCTTTTGATAATGGTTTATATGATTATAACCTTCAACAGTTTAGACCAATTGAACCAACTGATTATATTAGTAAAACCACCAAATACTCAATTAATTTAATTAGAAGCCCCCAAGAAAAAGCCAAAGTGATCAATCTAGTTAAATCAATGTTTTCATCTGATGAAGTCTATAATTATTTTATGACTATCACAGCTATATCACTATTTAACAATTCACAAGAATCACTATATATTGAAACCGGTTCAGGCTCAAATGGTAAATCAGTATTTAATGGAATCATATCAAAAGCACTTGGCTCATATTTTTATGCTTGTGAAAACACATTCTTCACATCTACATCAAAAGCTGGACAAGCTAATTCATCCTTAATTAATACTAAGGGTTGCAGATATGTTTCAGTAGCTGAGCCTGATAATGGTGAAGGAGACACAACCTATTTCAATATAGATTTTATTAAAGTCCTAACTGGTAAAGACCCTATAACATGCCGTGATCTATTTAAATCAAATATCACATTTATTCCCCAGTTTACTCCTTTTTTAATGTGTAATAAAACCCCATCACTAAAAAGAATTGATAATGGTTCCAAACGTAGATTAAAGATTGTTCATTTCCCCTTTGAGTTTACTGATGAGCCTAAGTTCGCCCATCAAAAACAAATAGACAGAAATTTAAAAGAATCAATTACTCAGCAATTTATTAATGAGTTTATGCATATCCTAATAGATATTGCTGTAGAAAACAAAAATAAGAAAATTGAAATGCCTGAGTCTATTAAAAACGAAACTGCAGAATACTTTAATGAGAATGACCCCGTCCGCCCTTGGTTTGATACTTGGGCTATTTTAACAGACATTGCAAATAAAGAAGACCAAATAAAAACCTCAGAATTACATAGACACTTTCTTTCTCACTCAGACACAAATCTATCATCAGTGAAATTTATGGATTATCTTAAAACATACAACCTCACTATTAAAACAGTAAACGGCTATAAAACAGTTTATGGTCTTAAACTAAAACCCGATGAAGAAGATAATAAACTAGACCCCTTTGATTTATAAACATATATATTTAAATCTAATAAATAATATTATTATTTATTAAATTTATTGGTCATTTTCAGAACTAGGCACTAAATTACATTGTGCCATTCTTTCCTCTAATTCCATTAAAGGAGATTTCTTTGTATTCTCTATATTAGATTCAATAGCCCAATCAATTAAATTTGGAAATTGTTCAAGTAAACCATCAGGCATTTTTGCAAGCCAAAAATCAATATCTTCCCAATCATTATATTTTAACTTAGTATAATCAATAAGAGGAACTGGTTCTAAATTATAATTAAATTCATAAGGAATAAAACCCATTTCAATCTCTTTTAAAACATCAAAAACTCGGTCGGTTTTCATTGTATATAAATTAAGTTAGATATTTTTTATCCGAGAGTTTTATAATGTTCATTTATTAATTGTTTAATTCTATTCTCCACATTTTCTTTTTTAGTATATTCCGAGGGTTTAAAAGGTTTCTCCAATTTTTGAGATAAAACAGCTAAGAATGCTTTAAGTCCTTCTAATTTTGAGCTAGGTGTAGGAAGTTCTAAATCATCTATTACAGCTTGTTTTCTTTGTTCATAATTAACTGCATCACCAGATTCTATTAGCTGATATTGTTGATTTATTAATTGATTCATTTTGTCTTCCCATTGTTGTCTATTTTTAAGATTAGCATAATTGATTGTAGTTTGTGATTCATTAGCTAATTTCTTCACATAATCCTTTATAGCTTCTACACCTTGATTTTTACCTCTTGGCAATGTAAAACCATAAAATTTTTCAACTTCTTTATATTTATCAATAATAGGAGCTTTAGGTTCTTCTTTAATTGGTTCAGCTTGAGCAGATGCAACAGGTTCTGCAACTTTAAGAGAAGCTTCTTCTTCAACGTCTTCATCTTCTAAAACTTCTTCAGGTTGTGGAGCAACATCAACTTTTAAAACATCCTCTGGAATATCTTGACTTCCTTGATTAGTCATGTCAATATCTTCATCTTCAATATCTTCATCAGCAGTTGATTCAACAGCATCACCAGAACCTTTTACAGATTCAAATGGATTAAATGGCTTAGGCATTTCTTCAGGTTCTTCTACACTTGGTTCTTTTCTAAATCTATCTTCAATTTGTTGAAATCGTTTATTTAATTGATAAAGAGCAGATCCAGATAGATTTCCCATATCTTGAGCTTTTTGTATCTGGTCAGTTAATAAACCTAATTGAGAAATATGTTCTCTTCTGATGTCTTCTATTTGTGGATTATTAAATGATTTATTTTCTAAAGCTTTCAATTCTGCTTTTTTATCTTCAACAGCTTTATTTATATTTTCAATTGATTTAATATTTGGGTCATAACCAAGGGCTAAAGCTGGAGGAGCACGAGGTGGAAATCTTCCAGAACTACTTGGACCAGTAGAGGGAGGTTTATCTTCACCAGTAGATGAAAATGTTCCTCCCATATCATTATCCTGTTTAATTTCATCTTCAGCAGTTTTTGCTTTAGATTTAGTTGCTCTTTTTTTCTTAGTTGGTATAACTCCTATTTTATGAAGTAAATCTAAAGTTTTAAATATCTCTTCACTTCCCTTGATGCTGTTATTAATTAATACCGAATTTATATTCCTCATTTATATATATATATTCATCAGAAAAAAATTTAAATCTTTCTATATTATATAATGAGTCTTAACAATTTAGAAATAATAGGTTATAATAGTTTAACCAATTTGTCAAGTATTAATGCAGACGAGGTTAACACTGACGTCCTAACAAAATCAAACCCCACAATAACAGATGAAGAGTTTGATCAATTAGAAGGAATTCATACTTATGAAACAATTCAACAACAAATAGACGGAATTGAAGCACAAATAGGAAATATAGGGAGTGTTAGATGGATATCAGCATGGGATACAACTACACAAACAAACTTAGTTGGAAATACTCCGAGGGCTATGTTATGGAATAACTCAGACACAGCTTCAACTGGAATTACATCGGGGTCATTAGCAGGATCATTTAAAGTATTAGCTACTGATGTTTATAATATTCAATTCTCAGTAGAAGTTAAAAAAGAAAATTCATCAACCTCAGAGTTAACAATATGGTTAAGAAAAAATAACTCTGATGTGCCAGCAACAGCTAGCGAGTGGGATATAACCGGCAATAATTTTTATACTATCGGTTGGAACTTTGTTGTTCCATTAACAATTAATGATGAAATTCAAATAATGTGGGCTTCATCAGATACAACTATGACACTATACTATCAAGCTCCACAAACATCTCCATATACACATCCATCAATCCCATCAGTTATTATTACAATAACAAATGTAACTGGTGAAGGTGCAACAGGAGCACAAGGACCTCAAGGAATACAAGGAATTCAAGGAGACAGAGGACCAAAAGGAGATACAGGACCAAGAGGACCAAAAGGAGAACCCGGTGACGGTTCAGTTGATGAAACAGCAAGAGCTCTTGCAGGTTCTGCTTTAGCATTGGCAGGAGTTGCAGAAGCTAGCGCATTAGTAGCACAATCAACCGCAACCGGTGCAGTAGCTACGAACGGACTGCAAGACTTAGCTATTTTTGATTTACAAACTGATGTCGGCGAGTTACAAGTTAAAACAACAGATATCACATTTGGAACTTTAACAGGAACAAGTTTTGCCAGAACAGTCCACGTAAATAATACAGGAGGAGCTATTGGTTCAGATGCTGTTGAACTACCATCAAGTAGTCCTGCCAGTTTTCTATACGGGATAAATAATTTAAAAGTAACTAACTCGTTAACATTAGATGACTATTTATATATTAGCAGAGCAAACCGTAATGCTAAGAAAATAATATTATATGATAACAATACAGGAGATGATTATGACTATATTGGCATTTGGAATTCTTATTCAGGATCATCAAATTATTTTAATTTTGAAATAGATGGGAAAGAAGGCTCAGCCTTTAGATATTATTATGGAAATGATTTAGGATCATCAAGAACATTAGCAAAACAATTAACAGCCACAAATGAATCAACTTATACAGATTCAAATACATTCTTAAAGAAGAATGGATTTTCACAGCAAATAAGAATGTATAGGGATATTCCAAATAATAAAGTAATCATGGAAATGTTAGGAGATAGTGCAGGAGCAAATGCATATGACGGCGAAATAATACAAGAGAAAGGGAATTCATTTGATAATAATAGAGGGATTATGACAATTCAGTCTGGAGCCTTAAATTTAAATTCCTTATATGCTAATACAACTTTAACAAGTGCCGGACAAGTAAATATAAATGCAGATGATGAAATTAATATTTCAGGGACTTCTATATTAGGAGCTATAACTATTAGCACAGATACATCTGATATTGATATAAATTCATCTGGATCTTTAAATATGTCTTCAAATGCAGAAATGACTATGACAAACACAAGAGCAGTTGGTAATGCTATAACTATAACAACAAATACTGATGCGACAGATATAACTTTAACAAATGCAACTACAGACACTTTTGGAATAGAATCAACCGGAATTTTAAATATAGTAACAAATGGATTATTAACTGTAGATAGTGGAGCTAATAATACAACTTTAACAACAACTGCAGACATGAATGTTCAAGGAAATAATATAAATCTTACATCAGGAGCTAAAACAACAATAGCAGGAACAACAGAAATAGAAATGAACACTCCATTATTAGATGTAAATACAACAAAAGTAGAAATGAATAGTTCAGATTATACAAAAATTATTAGTGTAGGAGAAATGACTATAAACTCAGACCAAACTTTAAATATAGCAACAACATCTATAGGCTTTGATTTAAATATTAATTCAGCCCAAAACTTAAATTTAACTGCTGACGGTGTTATGAAATTATCAAATACACTAGGAAAAACAAGAATAGAAACAACATCAAATGTCGGACCTATAGAAATAAATTCAGCTGAGAAGATAGACTGTGATGCAGTTAAAAATATAGAACTAACTAGTTTAGAGAATATTATACTAACCTCAACTTTAGAGACTGAAGTAAATTGTGCAACATTAGATATAAATGCAACTGGGGCTATAACAATAGACACACCTTCAACTACAACATTAACAAGCACAGGACAAACTCAAATAAACAGCCAAACATTAGACATAAATGCAACTGGTCCGGTTTCAATTGATGCCGGTGGAATTGTGTCTTTGACTTCTACAGCTTCAGGAAATACCAACTCATTTTTTATAACATCAGGAACAGCAACAGGTTTTGATTTAACACTAAATAATACAACAGCATCAACTTTTAAAATGAGATGTGTGGATGATTTACAAATAGTATCAGGAACAACAAAAGGGATAGAAGTTAATGCAGGAACAAATGGCATATTATTAACAACAACAGGATCAACTTCACAAATAACATCAGGAACATTTAACCAAACAACAACCGGAAATGTAACACAAACAACATCAGGAACAATTACACAAACAGCTACCGGAGATATAGACATTAAAAGCACAGCCGGCGATATTTTTTTAACTTCTACAGATATGAGACTAGAAACAACATTCGGAGCTGTTAATATAATAAGTAAAAATGGCGGTGGAATGACTGCAGTAAATGGAAGTTTAGCAATACAAAGTAGCGTGGAAGATGTAGCCATAAATGCATATGGGTCTGCGACTTTAAACGGTGGTTCAACTTCAATATTATCAGCATCAACTACAAACATGACAAGCACATCAAACACAACTATAACAAGCTCAACTGGAGATATAGATATGTTAGCAACAAGCGGGGAGATTAGTTTAGATAGTCCTGCTATTAGAATAGCAAATGCTAATGCTACATTTACATTTATTCCAGTGGGAACAATACACACAAGTATATTAAACGCTGTCCCTACTGGTTATTTAAGATGTAACGGACAAGCTGTTTCACGTTCAACATATTCAAGACTATTTACAGCAATGGGGACAGCATTCGGAGCTGGTGATGGTTTAACAACTTTTAATGTCCCAAACTTCTCTGGTGCATTTCTTAGAGGCGCAGGAAATCAAACAGTAGGGGGTGTTACATATACAGCTCCATCAATAGGAACAGCACAACAGGATCAAGTTCTTCAAACAACAGTGTATGCTACTAATGAAGGTTTTAGAGATTGTGCTTCAGGAACTCGTGAATGCGTCGCAAGAGCAAGAATAACAGGAGACCCCGTTGATACTAATACGGGTATCCTTCCACAATTCCAAAGACAAGGAACAGAAAATAGACCTTTTAACTATGCAGTTTATTACAATATTAAATATTAAAATCTAATGTAAAATATATATGGACATAAAAAACATTATAGAAATAGCAGAAGACAAAATTATAGCTGATTTATGTGTTAAATACTACTATGAAACAGATGAAGTTAAGAAAAAAGAAATATATGACGAAATACAATTGATGTATAAAAAAATAAATGGTAAATTATAAAATATATCATATTTATATATATGAAAGCAAGAACTATTAAATCGCTGTTAAATGCATCTTATGATGAGAAACCCCCAGAAAAACTAAAAAATGGTTTAAGATTGGACAAAGAACTAACAACTCCAACAGTTAAAACATATTATAATAAGAATAACAATGAGGCTTATGTAGTGCATCGTGGAACTCAAGGAGCTACAGACTGGCTAAATAATGTTGCATATTTAACTGGTAATTATAAAAGAACAGATAGATTTAAACAAGCAGAAAAGATTCAGAATAAAGCCGAAGAAAAATATGGAAAATCAAATATATCAACATTAGGTCATTCTCAGGGTTCAGTATTAGCTCGTGAACTTGGTAAAGATACAAAACAAGTTATCAACGTAAATCCAGCTTATAAATTTGAAAAGCCACTAAAAAATGAATACAATATTAGATCATCAGGTGATGTTGTTTCAGCTCTATATGCACCAGTAGCAAAAGCTCGTGAAGTATTATATCCAAACTATTCCAAAGCTCACGATATAACAATTCAGTCCCCAAAGTTATCTAATCCCCTAGATGAACATTCTTATAATATCTTAGATAGACTAGGAAAGAGAGAGGTGGGTGTAGGTGCATCTGATGGAATTAGACAACAAGAAATAAATAAAGGGTTTAGAAATAATATCTAATGTAATAATATATAATGTCCTCGTTTTCCTTTATACGCCCCCAGAATCAGTTATGGAAAGAAGCAAAGATTTCAAAGACTCATCAAAGAATTTTAGAGCGTATCACATCACTTCCTCAAGAGATTAGAAAAGATAAATTTAATATGGAACTCTTGAAGATGGTCTGTTGTATGATTGAACACTCAATAGATAATACTGGTAAAAAAGATAAGATGAAAATAGATAAAAAAGGGTTAGCTGTTCAAGTTCTAAACTCTCTATTTGATAGTCTTTCACCTCAAGATATTAACACTATTATAACCAATATAGAATATCTTCACGACAATAACCATATTATTAAATATCATTGGTCTAAAGTTGTCATCTCAAGTTGTGCAGATTGGTTTAAAAAAAAGGTGCTGTCTTAAGAGATTGGTGTTATAATTATATCCAGTCTAAAATTATTAATGGTCTTATGAAAGAGTTTAATGTTCCTAAAGACATCGCTATGATTATAAATATAGCAAATAATCTTGACAAGATTAGTTTTATTCAACTAGCGATCTCAAAGCTTGGTGTTTATAAATTTATTGTCTATCTAATTTATTTTGCATTTCTAGCATAAAATATTATTTTATACTAGAAAACTAAAAACTTATTCTCCACTTTTTTATTAACCAAAATTAATTATCAACAAATATATATTAACTAATATTAATTATTAACTAATTCAACCCCTTAATTAAGGAGTTGATGGATATATAGACTAATTAAAAATTTTTAATT
>JACCDG010944800.1_pt1 | contig 19711 bp, 13 predicted proteins | sample 7442471 | NCBI WGS metagenome assembly JACCDG01 (sample SAMN15323444, study PRJNA562643) | freshwater metagenome | isolation source: river surface water | place: USA:Blue River Watershed | collected 2017-08-17 | reverse complement strand
AGCTGCCGGACTGCGCTGCGGCCGTCCACTGTGTTCGGGAAGGCGATCATCCCCGCGCCAAGGTTCTCGCCCTTGGCCTGGAGCGCGGCGGATTTAATGGAGTCCATGCGAGCACGGGCCACGACGAACTTGCCTTCGTACGCTCGCATCTTGGCCAGGCCCGCGTCGTGGTCGTACGGGGCTTTCGGGTCGAAAAGCGTTCCCTGGTCGGTGCCTTGCCGGGTTACTTCGGCGAAGGTTCGGCGCTGTACTTCGCCCGGTGATCGACTAGCGTCAGAGGTTCGCGTGTTGGCTGCGGCTGCGCTTCGTATGGCGCTCGATGCGTCACGACCTCCATTGGAACCGGCTTCTTGGCCTTGGGCTTTTTCTGTGCCATTGGATGCTAGTCTACTTTGCTTTTCACGCATGATCGCGCGCAGGAGGAGAGATCGGGCCGCTTTTGTTCCCGGGATTCGCTCGACTGCCTTGCCTGGACCTTCGATGCCTTCAAGGAAGTCGAGCACCCAGTCCCTGGCCGACTCGATGCTTGATCGAGCAAAGTCGCTTTCGGCGATCGTCTTGCCGCTCGGGTCGATGATCCTGAGTACTCGCCTGCCCTTGGGGTCATTGAGATGGCTGGGCAGCCAGAACGCTTCGTACTCCGACTGGCCGACCTTCACGTTCATGAACGCTTCGGTTTCTGGTCGCTGCGGTTTTGGCGCCATTCCCTTCTTGTAGCGCGCTGTTTCCGCAGACTCGAACAGCGTGTCTTTGGGAGCATCCGGCAGCCGGATCGTTCCGTCCTGCAGGCCCTTCACAACGTCGTACGACTCGACGCGGTAAGTGCCAAGGTAGATCGCCGATTTGCTTACGGCCGTCACGTCGTAAGATCCCGGTCGCAGGTAACCAAGGTCCCTAGTGACAATGATCTTCCCGCCCTTGACGACACCCTTGTCCGTCGCCCACTTCGTCTTGGCGTCGAGTTTGGCTGCCTTCTCGCTCTGCGCTGCCTTCACGAGCGCGGCATTAACCGGCGCATCAGGTTGCGCGGGCGGCAGGGCCGCCACTCCCGATGTCATCCACTCAGGGTCAAGGGCTGCCTGGACCCTGGACGCGAAGTCCCATGCCTCTTCGTGGGTCGCGCCTGCCTTCCGCGCAGCGGCTTCGGCAGCATTGAATGCAGCTTTGGGGCCTTTGCCTGCAAGCTTTGCTCCTGCGTATGCTTTCGTCGCTGCGTCCTTGGCAGGCAGACTCTTTGCCGCAGGAGTAGGCGCTGCCTTCGTCGCCACCGGCTTGTCGACGATCACGAGCCGGACGTTCACTCCAGTCGGGACATCGCTCTCTTTGAACGTCCCTTCGGGCAGTTTCTCCGAGATCCCGCCCACATGCTCCAGCCACGCGCGGAACGTGATCGACGCCTTGTCACTGGCGAAGAACGGCCCCTCGCCCATGATGGCAACGAGTCTGCCGCCCGGCTTAAGATTCTTCTGGTACGCGTGCATCACGTGAATCGCGTCCTGGCGCTGCTCAAACGGCGGGTTCATGAGGATCCGGTCGAACTGGCCATCAATCTCAAGAGCGTCGCTGCCAACCAGTTCAAACCCGCGCTGCGAGAGGATGCCGCGCAAGTCAGGGTTAATCTCCGCCACCGAGACTTTCGCCCCCCTCGCGAGAGCTGCCTTGGCAAGGTTGCCGCGACCGGCTGAGGGCTCCAACATCGTCATGCCGGGTTCGAAGTCAGCCATCTCCGCCATGCGCGCAGCAAGTGCGGGCGGGGTCGGGAAATAGCCTTCGATCTTGGCCTTCTTCACGCGTTCTTCGAGCACGTCAACAGGCTCGTCCGAGATCCCCGATTCGCGCCTCACCTTGGTCAGCCGCGCCACGTCCTCGATGTAGGCGGGCGAGATTTGCTCCATGCGGCCGTCCGCAAAGCGCACCCAATACTGATCCGTCGCCCGGTCATGCGCAACGACTGTAATCGGCTCGTAGCTCTGCTGTCCAAGCGCACGGTATGCAGCCTTGTGGCCTGGCTCGAACTGAGATTCAGCCATCTGCTGCGGGGCCGGCGCAGTCAGGTCGACGTTGCCGCTCGTCGAGGTGCCAGCGAAAAGCTCCGCCGACTCGGCATCTTTGAACAGGAATCCCTTTGTCGCGCCAAACGAGGAGTAGTAGCCGCCCAGTTCACGCGCCCGGCTTCGCTCAGCGTCAAAGTCGGCGCGGTCCATGAACTTGGTCGCCTGGACGATCCAGATATCGTAGCCTTCGCGCGTGTGCTTCGACTTGACGATCCGGTAGTCCGATTTCGGCGCGCGAGCAGGGGCACCCTCTCCGCTTTCGCCCTTGATCGCGTCCAGTACTTCGTCGACGGTCGCGTAGTCGGGGTCAATCGCGTTGCTGATCTGCTTGATTTCGCCCTGCACGACCGCGCCCAGGTCGCCCATCTTTCGGGCAAGCAGCGCCGCGTTCCACCGGTCAATCTCGGTGTTGCCAAAGATGTATTCGAAGTTCGCGAAGGACTTGGTGGACAGTCGCCAAATTCGGCCCAGCGCCTGCATGTTAGTCAGCGCCGAGAACGGGGGTGTCATGACGATCATTCGCCTCGGCGCGCCCCCCGTGGTATCGTCGAGGTTGATGCCCGTGCCGCCGCTCTCAATCGTGGCGATCACGACCTTCGCCTTGCCCGATTGGAACCGCGCAGCTTCGTCGGCAGCCGTCGCAGGCACACCACCATGAATCTCGGCAATCTCGCTGGCAGGAATTCCCGCCTCGACCAAAGCACTATGCAATTTACGCATGGTGCCCTCAGTGGACACGATCGTCTTGCGGTCGAAGATCGGGCTGCCATCTGAATCAAAGCCGAGGATCGAACGCTGGTCCACATTGCTGTCGTTCACGCGCGCAGCGAAGATCACTACCTGTTCACCATTAGCCAGCGCGGCCTTCGTTTTCTCAACGACGCGCGCGATCTTGTAGGGCTCCTGAACACGGCGCTGGTGGCCCAGGATTACAGCGCGAGAGGCAGGTACGAGTTCGTTACCCTTCTCGTCCTTGCCCGTCTGGCTCAGCTCGCCCTCGATCAAAGCGAGCGTCTGATGCACGTCCTCCGGCAGCTCTATCTGGTCAATCGAAACCGTGGTCCCATTGAGTGAGATTTCGCGCTTCACCATCTGCCCGTTCTCGGTCAGGTTGGTCAGCAGCGTATCCATGCGCGCCCGAGCCTCTTCGGCCTTGAGGGTCAGCGTCCACTTGATCTCCTCGCCGCCCCTCTTGAGAATCTTGACGCGCTCCTCGTAGCCCAGGAAGTCGAGGATCTGCTTGCCAGGGTCCGACCACGGTGCCGTGGTGAATCCAACGTCGGGCAGGACCGCCGCAAGGGCTCCGCGCGCGTTAAGGTACTGGATCGCCTTGGGGGTGTCGGCAGGGGTCGCGCTAGCAAAGATCACGCCGCCAGCGTTGCGGGTCATCGTGATGCCCGTAATGCCGCGCACAGAAGTCTTGGCAGATCGCCCGCCCTTCTCGTACGGGAAGTAGTTCTTGAGGTTGTGCGCTTCGTCCCAAATCAGCACCGTGTTCTCGTTGATCACGATGCCGCTCAGGCGGTGATAGGTCGTCACGCCGATCTCGCCGTCCTTGATGCTCGGCTCGGTGGCGGCGTCGATGATCAGGCGGAACTTGACGCCCATCGCCTCAGCGTCCTTGGCGTACGAGCCAGTGACCTTGTGAGGCTTCGTTTCGAACGGCTTGCCGAGCACTTCGTTCGGGGCCACGATGATCACGCGCTTGCCCTCTCGCGCAAACACTTCCGCCGCGGTGAGGATTTGGCGCGTCTTGCCCACGCCCGTGCCATCTGCGTTGAGGAACGTCGCAGTCGGCCTCGACATCGCGTCGATCATCAGCGCGGCACCCTGCGCCTGGTGCGGGGTCAGGTGGGCGCGCAGGTCGTCGGGGATGAGGCTTAGGTTGCCTTCTTGGGTGCTTTCTTGCCGCGCCGTAACGATGCGATCGTCCGCCGCCTGGCTGCTTGCTCCAGGTCGCTCAGGTACTGGGCTTCCAGATTCTCGCTCAGGCTGTCGTCCGGCCCGATCAGTCGCTCCGGCTTGCTCTGTGGGTTTTTGCGTGGATCCACTTGGTTGCTCCTTCTCAATCTTAGACGGTTGCGGGTCGCCCCACGAGTAGCCTGCCTGGGATGCAAGCATTCGGACCTGCTGCTCCGTGAGGTAGACCCACTTGTTGCGCTCGACCATCTGCACCTCGCCGTTGCGAAGCATTCGGATCGAGTCAGGGTTCTTGATGGGAGTAATGCGGTACTGCGTCCTCAGTTGGACGGTGCGCCCGCCAGGCATCAAGAATCTCTTGATGGCAGCGACGGCTGGTTCGTTGCGCGCGACACGCTCGCGCTCAAGCGTCGAGAGGGGTGCGTCCGTGGTGGATGCCCCATTTGGTTCGTCCTTCTCGATCCAAGACGGTCGTTCCTTGGGCCTGATCGGCAATGCCCGAATCAGCTTCTGGTACTCCTCGCGCGTGCCGGCGTGGATGATCTCCGATGCGGACGGATATCCGTTCTCGTCGTACGCCGTGATCTGCTTCTTGGTGGACTTGAACGCGTAAGGTTCATCCGTGCCCGGCCGCACTTCGGTTTCCACGCCAAGAATCATCTCGGTCGGCCTCGTCCCTGGTGCTGGTCGGGCAGGCGGTCGGCTGATCAAACTCTTCTGCTCGCCCGAATCAACTGCTCCGCCAAACAGGTCACCGTACGGCCCCGATGGAGCAGGCTTCGCGCTGGTCTTGGTCGATGGCACGACCTGGCGATTCGGCAGATCCTCCGTACCGAAGAGCCCACCTTGCCCGCCTGTTTCAAAGTCGTCGAACAGGCTGTCTTGGTCGCCGTACTTCGACTTTGGTTCGTAGACGGACATGCCCTCGCCATAGGCGTCGATGATGGCGCGCTCGTTCTCGTCAATGAACTTGCGGAATACTGCAGCCGGGAAACGCTCCTTGTTCGATCCAACGTCCGCGCCGCCGTCGCCAAAGTACTCCTCGACCCGGCGAGCACCAGCAGGTAGCTTGCCGTCAATCTTTGCCGCGCGCATCTTCCGGTATTCGGAAAGGCTGCCGATGGCGTACTCGCTGCTGATGTTGGCCGTGTCGAGCCACGCGCGGAACATGCGCTCGATCACCGGCTCATCGATGTCCGACCACTTCATCATCGCCACGCCCTGGCGGTGATCGGGCTGCCATCGCCCGTTCTTCTTGTGGAAGCGCAGGAACACCATGTCCTCGCCTGCGTACTTCATCGGGCTCTTGATGCCCTTAGGCGTGCTCTGGCGGAGGTACTGAACGACCTCTCGCGCTTTCTTGCTGATCGGGGCTTGCTGGGCTGCTTCGAGCCCGCGACGGTCCTCGTGCTCGCTCAGCCGACGAATGGCCTTGTCGATGTCCTTCTCGTCTTCGAATCCGGCTTCGTCTAGAATCTCCCGCGCGAACTTCTGATCATAGGCATCGTCGAACGGGTCAACGCGAGCAGGGTTCTTGGCGATCTCGGAAAGCAGGACCGCGGGCGAGCGAGGAATATCCGTTTTCAGGTCCGCGTAAGTCGGATATTTCCCTTTGATGTGGCTGTACTCGGCTGAGACAGCCTCGCGCCGCTTTCGCCCGATCTCCATGGCCTTACCCATGCGGTGGCTCAGAATGACGACCTGAGCATCCCGAAGCGCGCGTTCCTTCGGGGTCTTCGGCAAGAGGGCTTGCTGCTTCCGCAGTGCCGTCTCGGCTCGCTTGTACGTTTCGAGGGCGCGATCATGCTTCTCGATCGCGGATTCCAGATCCGCGGCTTCCGCTCTGCCCCTGATCCTCGCGGCCACTGCGCGAACCTCGCTCATGGGAACGGGCTTCGATGCTGGCTCGCTGGCTGTTGGTGGTGTGGATGCGGGGGCTTGGCGGAGTGCCTGCCGCGCAACCTCTGCGGATGGGGCTTCACCGACTGCAGCACGGAACGCGCTGTCTAAGTCGTTTGCCTCCATCGGGCCGTCCGGCGTGTTCTTCTGCTTCCAGAACTGGGCCGTCTCCGCGCGCCGTCGATCCTCTGCGCGAGCGAATTCCCTGTCGACATTCTCGCCTGCATCCTGTCGCTTCCGGAGCGACTTGAACCGTTCGCGATACCGCTGCTGGATCGCGTCGTACTCGGCCAGTTGCTCCTCAGAGTCGAACGATTCGCGTTGCTTGGTCAGCGGGTTGACGACCTGGACGCCCTGCCAAGGCACCTTCTTGCCGCGCGGCTGGATATTGACTGCAGGGCGAGGCGATTCTATTTGACGGTCATTTGATGGCGCGGACGGCGCCGGTGCTTTCTGTGGCTGCGGCGAAGCTGATTCCGGTGCCTTCGGTACTTGACGGGTATTTGATTCTTCACCCTTGGGGTGAATACTCCCGCCCGGAGCCGGAGCCGTCTTGGCCCCTGCGCGCGTCACTGGACCCTCGTTAGTTTGGACAGTGGAGGCCCCTGGAGGAGTCCCCGGGGTTGTCTCAGTGGACGCGCGCACGGGCGTTTCGACCTCGCCGACCGCTTCCTTGTATGCCTGCTCGACCGGCGACACCGGCTCAGGCGCGGACGGCTTAGGCGTGGGTGTAGCCTTGCCCTTGGGTGCCTTTGCGACCGGACCAGGCAGGGCGGGAGTGTTGACCGGAGCAGGCTCGGGCGGAACGTATCCGAACGGTGAGCCGGACGGGTCGTAGTTGTAAATCTTCGAAGCGCCCTTGTCCTTGCCGGATGCGGAGTACCGCTGGATGAACTCGGGCTCGTAGCCGCTCGCGCGCTTGATGGCGTCGGTTGGGCGGAAGTTGTCCACGAGTCCGCGCACGCCCCTGGCTCCCGCCTGGATGCCGCGCATCATCATCGGCAGCGCCTTCATGCCCGCGATCGGGCCAGCGACGGTAGCGAACTGGCCTAGCTTCTGCTGAAGAGTCAGCCGGGGGTCGACGCCAGCGCCACCCACCGAAGCGGCGAGCGAAGGGTTCAGGACGGCGGTGTTCAGGCTCGACGCGAACGGAGCGAGCTGCGGGGCGAAAGCGCCCACGGTCTGCAATGCGTTCATCAGGGTCTGACCCTGGAACCGCGCAAACTCTGAGGCCTTCTGCTGCGCGACCTGCGAAGCCTGCTGCGGGTCCATCCCCTGCGCCATCGCCTGCTTGACGGCATCGGCCAGAATCGCCCGTTGCATCTCGGGGTTGGCCGACGTTGCCACCGGCGAGAGCAAGTCGCCCGGGATTCGCGACATGCCCTGCAGGGCCATCGCTGGACCTCGAAGCGGGTCGAACGTCTTGCGAGCCTTGGCCGCGCGCTCTGCCTCGATCATCGCGGCAAGCTGCTGCTCCTGCGTGTTCCCGGCTTTGTACGCGCCTTCCGTCTCGCCGAATCCGACTGACGAACGCTCTGCGGCTCGCTTCTCGATCTCGGCCAGCAGGAGAGCCCGGCGCACCATCTCGGGAGTCATCACCGAGTCGAACTGCTTCTTGGCGCGGGCCTTGATCTGCTTCGCGCCATCGGTGCCGCGCGGTTGCTGATCGACGAACGCGGAACCCTTGCCCGACTCGGCCGCTTTCGTGTAGTCGGCGAGTGACTTGCCTTTCGACGGGGCCACCGAGGGAATTTGCTTTACCGGAGAGGTAACTTTTTCAGGCGTTTTCTGCGTGGGTGCTGAGCGAACTCCGCCCGCCTTGCCTCCCATCTTGGCCGCAGCCGCGACCGCCTTGAGCGCGTCCATGTTGAGCGCCTTCGATCCAGTCGAACCCTTGGCCGATCCGACGCGCTGCCCCATCTCGCCTGCTTCGACGACTCCCTCGATGCCGGGCAGTCCGCGCATGATCTGCCGAACCTGTGCCTCGCTGGGCGGGGCGTTGCCCTGCCAGTCGATGGAATACGACTTCCCGCCAAATTCGACATCAATGGAGTAGTCAGGCATCTTCTTTTTTCCAGTTGCTCATTAGGGGGTGTTTTTGAACCTGGACTCCCACAGTTTTGAGTCCCTACTTCTCGCGAATCGTGAACTTGGCCCCGCCGATGGAGCCCTGCCGTACAACCTTGCCCTTCGGCTTGGCAGGCTTCTGCGCTGGTGCCGCCTGCCGCTCTCGCGGGGTCGTGCCGCGTGCGCCGCCGATCGGGCCTTGGAGATTCATCCCGCCACCGAACGGATTGGCCGGGGCGTTCGGATCGGTGCTAGGTGCCGCACCCGGAACGCTCGCAGAACCCTGCATCTCCTTCTCGATGTCGTAGAGCTTCTTCGCTGCCTGGTTGGCCCGTGCCGCGTTGAGGCCCAGTTCGCGCTGTATCTGCGTGGCTTCGTCGTCGTTCTCGTCGGCCAGCGCCTGGGCGAGTTTGCCGTTCAGCTTGTACCGCTCGTCTTCGAGCTTCGCAATCTGCTTCTCGACTGGGCTCTTGAGGTCCTTGAGCGCCTTCGTGTGGTCGGCTTGAGCCTTCGTCGCCTGGGTCGCGTCGAACCGCCCTTGTGCCATATCCTGGCCGCGCATGGTTACGCTCAGCCGGTCGCGCGATATCTGCGCCATCGCCTCGCGTGAAGCGATCTTGGAAGCGAACTCCGCGTCCGCCCATTCCACGTCCTTGAGGATCTGAGCCGTGCGCGCTTCGTCGAGTTTCATGCCGGTGAGAACCGACTTGGCCCGCGTCTGTGCGAGTTCACGGTCCGCCTTGAGCTTCGCCTGCCTTTCCGGTCTGGTCTCGCGGATGTCGGTCGCCTTCTCGGTCGTGAGGCCGGCCGTCGCGTTGGCTTGGCCCGCCCGCGCCTGGGCAAGCTGCTGATTGTAGGGGAGCATCCCCATCATCACCTGAGCCCGCATCAGGTCGTCCGCGCTGGTGAGCTTCGCTTTCTCGAGGTCGGTCGCGCGCTGGGCTCGCTTATCGGCCATCTCGTACTCCATGACCTGCGATCGCTGCGCGTCGCCGAACCGGTCGGTCTGGTTGGCAAGCTGGGCCTGGAGCACGGCAGCCGCCTGTTGCTGGGCCTGAACGTCTTGCTGATACTGCTGGTCCGCTTGCCCCTCCTTCGCCCCGATGTACTGCTGAATCGCGGGATTGAGGAACTGAGGGCGAGCACCAAGAAGCGCGGCCAGCGCCGCGATCCCGCCACCGATCAGCGCCTCCTTCTTGTCGAGGGCAGGCTTTCGCTTGACCGGCCTGTTCGCCGTCTCCGCCATCTGCATCCGCGTGCGCTCGATCTCCTGGCGAAGCTGCTCCATCTGCGCGGCTTTCGCGGCTGCTTCCTGCTCCTGCTTCCACGCATCGCCTTGCGGGTCTTGCATGGGCGAGTTGAACATCGGGAGCGGCATCGGTTGCTGCGCGAACGGGCTCGTGAATCCGAGGGGCGAGGGTTGCGGCGGCTGCTGGGTGCGCGCCTGTGCCCCATTGGCACCGGCGAGGAGTGCTTGAAGGATTGGGTTCATGGCCTTAGTAGATCGTCCCTAGGTTGAAGTTGCTCTGGCTGTTTGGAGCGTACGAGTACGTTTGGTTTGCCGGGGTGTAGTTCGGGGTAGCGGCAGCAGATCCGCCCCTACCCCCGCCTAGAAAGGGAGGAAGCTGGCTCCGATTCCCAGGATCGACTCAAGGAACGTCGGCTTGTCCGGCTCCGGTGGACGCTGACCCGCCGAGAGCAGACCAAGCATCTGTTGCAGCGCCGGGATTCCCTGCGCGCCGTCGAGGACACCAAGCCCCTGCATCGCGGACTGAATATCGAACTCGGGCGAGAACATCTGCGCGGCGAAGTCGCCCGTCATGGTCTCGGCCCGGTTGCTCGCATCGAGGGCAAGCCCGCCCGTCAGCGCGTCACCAAAGCCCTGCGACTTGAGCGAAGCACCTTGCTGGGCCGAACCTCTCCGCGCGTTCGAGAGAGCCGTGTTGCGGAACTTGTCGATCATCGCCTGTCGCCTCTCGGGCGAGAGCGCGTTGAGGGCGTTGTTCGTCAGCTTGTCGCGCTGCGGCTGAAACTTGTACGCCGACTGTAGTTGTTGGAGCAGAAGCGGCATGAAGCCCGACGAGAGCAGTTTCGCGATGTCCTGCGAATCGCCCATGTCCTTCTTGCCGCCGAAGTTCTTGTACTGCCCCAGGTCGAGGCCGGGGATATTCATCCCGCCAAAGTTCGTCATGGCAGGTGCGGGCGCAGGGACGGGCGTCGGCTTCGGCCCCACGTTCCAGTTCGAGCTGCCAGTTCCCCAGTAGTTAGTCATTGTTCTCCCCTTGACCTTTCCCTTAGCCGCGTGCAGCGATGATCCTGCCCTTGCTCTCCTGCGCCATCTGAGCCCAGAGGCCAGCTTGCAAGAGGCAAATGAGGTTGTTGCATTCAGCCGTCGTCATTGGAACCACCTTCGGCTCGGCGTGCACCTTCCCATCAGGGCCGCAGAACTCGACCACGTTCCCGGACATCTGAATCCCGCCATCGTGAGTGCCGATAATCACGATCTCCTTTTGGAACGGGATTGGCGGCGCTTGTGGCGCCTCGGCAACGAGGACTTCACTCATACGATCCCCAGCAGCTTCCTGAGCTTTCGTTCTTCATCATTTCCATCAGTGCGGAACCTCCCACGGTTATTCTCCGTGTGTGATGTCGTGAGCCAGCGCCTTGCAATGACCGCTCCGTATTGGATCGAGTCTTGGACGTGGCTGTAGCCGTCTTTGAGCGGCATCCCGAACGCTGCGCCGGGACCCGTGTCGTCTCCCCCCGAATGTGTGCGGAGCCGGTACGCCCCGCGAAACCCTGCGACCGCGATCGGACAGGCCGTCTCGCTGATCATAAACCTCGGTGTGTGCTCGTCCAGCATGTCGAGGAGCAGCCAGGACACCGAACTGCGCCGGTCCTCCCAGCAGTTCGAGACTGCGCTGATCGCGAACCCGTGCTTGCGCGCGATGTCGGCAGCCGACTTGCCTGTCGCTCCCTGCCTCGCCTTGATCGTCTCGTCTCCAAAGTGCCTGAGTTCGGACTTGATTGTCGGGAAGTTCTTGCGCAGGTACTCGTTCACCCTTGGGGCGAATGACTCCATGGCTTCCGGGGTGTCCGGCTCAAGTTCGCCCATGAGAAGGACCTGCCCGTCCGACGTGATCTGCATGAGCGTGAACGCCGGGTGAAGCGTGTTGCCCGCGTCCCAAAGACCGAGAAACATCGACTGTTCGAAGATGGGAATCGAGTTGACCCGCCCCCGGCTCGCTCGCTCGATGCAATGAACGATGTCGCGGTACTCCGGGAACACCGGCTCGCCGTCGTACACAGTGTCATCGAGTTCCATCTCCCGTCGCCACTCGCGGACGGGGACGCCAGCGCTGACCCGCGCTTTCCATGCCGGATCTCGCTTGCCTGGGTCGGCGGTGTAATGGAACCGCATGTAAACGCCGCCGCCGCTCATCCCAATCTTTTGCATTCCCGGGCCGAGGTTCTCGACTTCCATCAGCCTGCGCCTCCGCCGCCACCGCCCGTCTCAGCGCCGATGCTATCGCCGCCACCACCGCCGCCGCCGCCACCGCCGTCGCTGTCGGACGTGATTTCCGAGAAGAATGGGCCTTTGGGAAGTCCGATCTTCCAAACACACTGGTCGGGGTTAAACAGAACTCCCTCGATCTGCAGGGCTCCAACATAGTCCACCGTCAGGGGCGAGGCGGGAGCCTGCATCTGCACATTGATCTTGTTGCGCCCCGCCTGGACGTTCACCTCGATCTCTTGCCGCGCGGTTGGTGTGTAGTCGGTCCCGAACCCATTGTGCTTAAAGTAGATGTGACCAGCGATGTTGCAGGTAATCAGAATCCTTGCCGTGTACGCCGGGCCAAGATTGTCGAAGGCGGTAAAGAACCTGCGGTGATCCGCGTTGCTCGTCCAAGACGCCGAGGTCGCTGACTGGAAGATCGCGTGAAGTTCACCGACGCGGGTCGGCAGCGCCGATCGCCATCGCTTATCGAAGTTCGCGTGTGTGTCGAACCACGAATCCCAGTCAGTGCCGAGCGTCGGCTGACTTGCCGCGTCGTACTTGATCGTCGTGACGATCCAGGTTCCCAGTGCGGGAGCCACGTACGGAATGACCTTCCGTTCTGGCACAGTCGGCAAACGCCGAAGGGCCGTGGAGTTCGCCCGCACCAGCGCCTCGAGTGCATCAAGTCGTCGCTCCGCGGAGTTAGACACCAGGCCCCTCGCCGTCGCATTCGTCGACCTCGGCCACGATCGAGTAGATGCGCTTGCCGCCCATGTTCGATGTACTCGACTTCGTAATCCAGACCCGAATCCCAAGCCCCGCCATCGCCAGAGGCGTCTTGGTCGAAGAGTCCTGATCCCACTTCCACGCAACGTCGTCCGAGACGTTCACGTCAATCGCGCCCGCGACCGTCGTCGAGGATTCCTCGAAGCTGACGCGCGTCGTCACGAGGGTTTGGTTCACCGCTTCCATGACGATCCCGATACGGCCGACTTTGATCGGGTGCCAAAGGTCGGCGTTGAGGACGCCCGACTTCATGCTCAGGTCGACGTTCTCTAAGGTATTCGTGGTCGCGTTAGGGTCTTCAGCACGGAACAGGCGGCCATCGGAATGGAACGCATACAGGTACGGCAGACCGGACACCACTGCGGAAAAGCCGAATGACCGGGTGTAGGTTGGGTGGTAGTCCTGAGTCCAAGCGTCACGCTCGATGTCATACACAAGGCCAAGTTCGTTGCTTTGCCCGATGCCGTAACCGGTGTAAGACCCGATCGAGAACCAGAGGAAGTACCTTTCTTCGTGAACGACGCCATGAACGCCTCCTTGGTTGGTGCCGGTGATGTACCGCGTCAAGACGTCTTCGACACGCCCCTGCGAGAGTGAGGTCATGCGCGAGTCGAGGACGCGGATGTTCCTGTACTGGTCAAGCCAGAAGACTTGGTTGTTATGCTCGGCCACGCTGCGAGGTGCCAGCGTCCCGTATGGGCCAATCCTTCGAGCCCGCGAGAGCTGCACGGTGTCGGAGCCGTCGAGGGAATAGACCGCCGAGTCGGTGAAGATTATCAGGTTGTCCGCGCCCAGGATGTTGGACGACATGCGCGCAAAGGCTTGAACGTTCTCGCCAGGGAAGCTAACCCGCGTTGCGGATCGAAGATCCGGGATGTTGTCTCCAAACGCCTTGACGAATGCGCGGAAACGGAACGGGTGTTGGTCTGCCGAAATCCACACGTCGCCTTTCTGCGAGTCGCCCGACTTGCGCACGACGCCGCCGACGACCAGGCGACCGCTGACCGAGGCCATGCACGTCCCGATTGGGATAGGACGGTGCAGCCCGTCCGGCATCGGGCGAAGTGTCGTCGTCTCGGTCTGGACGGTGAGAGTTCGAACGCGCTTGGTCGTGACGGCGGCTGTCTCGGACCAGCCTGACGAGTACGCGTAGACCGCTTCAGATGAGTGATACAGAAACTCCGCGCTGCCAACCGGCTTCATGTAGACCATGAGGTACTTCGCGCCGTGGCTCGTTGGCCCCGAGGTCGATGGCAGTTCGTAGTCGAGCTTGTAATCGTAGTAGAGCGACGAGTGAACCGGCAAACTCAGGCCCTTGCCTGTCGATGTTGCCCCGCCAACGTGATCGAGCCGCGAGCCGCCGATGGACCTGCAAACCACGCCCGGGCCTTCGTTGTGGGCCGCATCATTGAAAAGGGTGAGCCCAAATTGAGCCCCCCCTTGGATCGCGCCACCGAAGCCAACCGCGACGATATTCAGCGTAATTGCAGCCGTAAGCGTGCCACCCTGCCACTCGAATTGGAGCCTGCGCACGTCCGAGAGGGACAATGAAAGGAATGGGGTTGCCGGAGAGCCGCCATCGCTCGCGTTAGCCAGCGAGAACGCCGCGACGAAGTAGTCAGACCCAAGAGGTTGAATGACAACGTTTTGCTGTGTTGAGGATGTCGCGCTCGCGTCGTGGATGTCGTAGTAGGTCGGGCCAGTCGTACGGCCGATGCGAACGGACAGCTTTTGCCAGATGCTAGGGTCGGTGCATTTGAAGACGATGTGAAGCTGCCGAGCCGGAGCGTCATCCAGAGAACCTGTCGCCAGGTCGTTGTTGAAGATGACGTTGCAGTCGTCGCCGTTCGAGATGCCGGTGCCAATGATGATCTGCGCGCCCGTCGTCGCCGCCCAAGTGTTTGTATAGTCGGCATCCGAACCGGTGAACGTGATCGTGTCGTTGACGTTCCAGTAATACTTCCAGGTCGCTTCTGACCGGCACGACGGAGGATTCAGCGCAGGGATCTCGACGATCTTCGCCATCGTCGCCCCGACCGAATCCCAAACCCTCGGCTCGCTGATTCCGTTCTGGATGATTAGCAACTCTCGGTTGTTGGTCAGCGGAGCCGTGCCGCTCGTGTCGACTTCCTTGGCCACCGCGAAGGTGACGGCATAGTTCGAGTTCGAGAACCGCGTATCGCCGTAGGCTCCCGATGCCGCGCTGATTTCGGTCCAGGTCGTTCCGCCGCCTGTCATGCGCTCAATGACGACCTTGTTCAGCGAGCCCGACGTTCGGTACACCGCGCGGACGACTTCAAGCACGTTGTTGATGTAGCCGACGAACGCGCCATAGATCGTATCGCCCGACGTGTGAGCAATCAGCGACGTGATGCCGAAGCGAACGCGGAGCCCTCGATCATCGAGGCGGACGTTTTGAAGAAGCTCCCACTCGCCGGGGCGCAGCGCAGCCGGACCAGGGAATGACACCTGCCCGCGGCAAGGCACGCCGTTGGGATTGTAAAGCGTGACGACCTTCTGCCTCTCGCCCCGCGTGTATCCGCCGATCTGCGAGTAGTCAACGGACGGAACGGGATTCGCGCCCCCGTTGTAGTTGGCGATCTCGCCAAAAGATGGCCCGGAAGGAGGCACTGACTCCCCGCCTTGGTACGGTGACACCTCAGCGTAATCCGGGCCTATGCTGTCGTCTGTAGTTCCCTGATAAGGAGGAACCGGTTGGAAGTCGGGCGCAAGAACCACCGCCTCACTGTCCTCCTGCGAATCGACACGAGGGTCAACCGCAGGAGGGACGTACCGAACGTCAGCAGGCGAGCCAGGCGGGGTTGATCTTGCCATAGGTTAAGCGACGCGATCGCGCATGTTGAAGCCAGCCGGATAGACGTTCGACTGGTAGCGGGTGCGGTTGGCCCACATCCACTTCTCTTGCTTGAGGGTGTTCTGCCACACCCCGAACCAATAAGGCGTGTTCACGCGGTCGGCCTCTTTGCTATACAAGTAGCTCATGCCGTCGAGATAGACTTCCGGCCCGGTCAGTCCGCCCGGTATGAAGTCGCCCGAACCCGAGATGTCGGAGACGACCTGGCAGAGCGCCTTGAAATACTTGGTGCCGGTGATCTGAGGGATCGGCACAAGAGTCAGCGAGAAGACGAAAGGCGACTCGGACGAGACTGATGCACGCCACGGGTAGTCAACGTAGCACTTCGTTGGTGCGACATCGACCGATGTCGAGTTGCCGTCCGTCTCGTCGAGAACGCGGTCCTTCCACGACTCATTGTCGAGTTGGTCAAGCGAAGTGATCTGAATCTGGCTCTCCGTCGTGTACCCCTCGGTGTAGACCTGGAGGACGCGAGCGCACTTCTGGATGTCAGCCGACGATGCAGTATTTGCATAGTCCACGAAGTTCGAAGCCTGGACCCGGTACTGCGCCACGGCGTCGGTTAGCTGGACGCGGGCGATAGATGTCGCAACCGGGATTTCCGTGCAGATGATGTCGTGAATTCGATACAGAAGGTCTTGAGCGTTTGCGGTATCGCACTGGTTGAACCGGCGCGTGAAGAACGCTACGACCTGATCCCGAGTATATGCCGGCATCTAAGTTCCCCCCTTGAAGCCGAAAGAGAAAGGCGACCCCCGGGATGGGAGCCGCCTTTGCAGTCAGGTGAAGTCCGCGATTAGCGGAGCAGTTCGTCGTTGCTGCCCGTGCCAGCGCCGCCCGGTGAACCGGAGACTCCCCAGTTGGCAGTTGTAAGCTGCGGAGGAGCGACTACGCCCCACACGCGGACATACAGGTCTGAGCCTGCACCGATAGACCCGGAGCCCACGACTTCAATGCCATAGCCAGAATCAGCGAACTCGCCCTTCTCGGCTTCTGCCGCAAACGAGGAGTTGAGCACTCCATCGGACACAGGCAGGTGGATGAAGTTGTTGCCCGTCAAGTCAGCAACGGGCATCGTGACCAGAGTGGTAGGCGATGAAGCCTTCGTGCGAATGAGCACGCTCGTCAATGTCGCCCATGCAGTTGCACCGTCAACGCGGGCCGTGACACCCTGAATGAAGACGCGGTAACCGTCTGGCACCTCGTCGTTCGGGATTATCACGATCGGAGTTGTCGATGCTGCTGCCGTAAGGATCACGCGACGGTCGAACACGTATTCGAGCCGCCCAGTTTTCAGGCCCATGACGAGTGGGCGACGCCGCCCACCATGCTGAGTGTTTGCAGACATGAGCCCTCCTTATGCGCCGGACGTGGCCCAGGTGCCGCGCCAGTCGAACCAGCCCCGGATGTACTCCTCGTACGTCACGAACTTGTAAGACAAGGTGTCCTCGTCGAACTTGGTCACAACGTCGCGCGGGATGCGCGTGAGAAGGAACAGGGGGTTGTCTTCCTTGGGCAGCAGGAACCACGCGGTTGTGCTGGTCAGGTAGTCGTTGACGTAGACCGTGGTCCGCCGACCTGCAACGTTCGGGTCATTGTCCGCCGTCTGCGCGAGCTTGACGCTCGACACGATACGGTCAGCGACCATCTCAAGTTCGGGCGGAACCACGAGCTTAACGTTGCCGGTCTGCGGGTACGGCTTGCCTCGGTGAGTCTTTTGCCGGCGACGTTCTTGAAGTGCAATCTCCAATGAGGTCGAGGACAGGGTGTACTCCGAGGACGAGGGCTTGTTGCCCGTCGAGGACGTCGCCAACGGGTGAGCCGTCGAGAACAGCGCCACGCCGTCGATGCCGGTGTATGAGGACGAGAACCCGTTGTTGAGCAGGTTCGCGACTTCGAGTTCCATCGTCGCGTCCATCGCGCGGGCCAGCTTTGGCCCGGGGTTCTTGATCTTGTTGTAGAGGTCCGTGTACGAGGCTTGGATCGAGATGCGGAACCCGATGGCGCGCATCAGCGGATAGAAGTCCGCCGTGAACCCTCGGTCCAGCGTGTCGTAAGTCACGCCGCCCATTTCCGCCGCGATCGTCGCGTAGCTGAAGTCGCCGATCTGGTCGAAGCGTTCGAACTGCTGCTTGGTCGAGATCTTGTCTGCGATCACCGACCATTGGTTGGTTCTCTTCTTCGACTCCAGGTCGATAACGTCTTTGAGGCCCACCCTTGCGAGCGGGGCGAAGGATGCAATCACCTGAGCCATTAGAGAATCACCCTCTGTGCAGGAATGACGCGAACCCAAGCGTAAGGCTTGGCATCAGACGAGCCAGATGGATAAGTCTCCCAGCTGGTCAAATCGACCTGAGCAACTTCGACCTTCGTTGCGTTCGTGCCTGATGTGTTTGCGCCATTGACGTAATAGAAGCCCTTTGATCCGTCTTTCGCTTCTGCCGCCGTGGTGGCGATCGTGTTGCGGTAGATTTCGCGCGCGGCCCCGATGATGACGTTGGTTCCCGCTGCGTCGAACTGTTCGTTCAGGCACAGGCGGAACAATGTGCGCTCATTGGGAACGACAATTGGCACCATGTAAGTGCCTGCTGCTATCGTCGTGCCCGAGTAGATTACGTCCATGTCCGCGATGCCCAAAATGAGCGTGCTCGCATGGATTACGGTTGCCGTCGCTACTGCTTGAAGGCAGTAGTTACTATTGGGTGCACCGGCAACTTGACCGAGAGTCAGAATATCGCCCTTGCGGATGTTTCCGCCGTAGCCAGAAATGGCTCCGTTAGGAACGTGAATGATCTCGGGTTCTCCGCTGGTGCACTTGTACCAATTCTGCGATCGTTCAATTGCAGCAGGCATGTGTGTTGTTTCCCCTTAGTTGTGAAAGTGGCGGCCTGCTCTCCCCTTCGGTCCGGGCCGCGTCGGATGCCGAAATCTATGCGTCGGGCAGGTCCCTCGCCGCGTCGGCCAGGCTGATCGCCGCTTTGCGCTGAACGCGGTTGTTGAGTCCCGCCATCACGCCGTCGTTAGGCACGATCTCGCGCACGTCGCTGTCGATAGCGCCGACCGGGCGTCCCTTGGCGTCGTAGCCGAGTTGTTCGTTCTGATCGCGAACGCGTTGGTCTTCGCGCTGCCGATACTCCTCCTCGGGAATGCCCATCAGGACATCGGCCGAGTTCATGAGTTCGTCCTTGGCCGTGTTGAGCACGACGTAGCCCAGGTCTTTGTAAGTGGCCACCGGCGAGCGGTAGCCGGGACGAGAGTCCACGGTCGGAACGATGACGGTGTGCATCCCCGCGCGGGCCGAAGTGTCAACATCGGCAAGCTGCTCGTACGATGTCCGCATCGGCGGCTCAATCCGCTTCTCTTTGGCGTCGATCCGGGTGCTGCGACCTGCGCTAGCGCGGCGGCTCTTGGCCGGGGCTGCGGGCGGTGTCTGAACGTCGCTCATTAGAATGCACCTCGCATCATGTCCTCGGCCTCTTTGGCCGTCCGACCTCTCGACATGAGGTCCTTCTTGACGTGCTCCATGTACTGCCGCTCCTCTTGGCTCTTGGCCGTGGAGAGGATCGACTGACCGGAGTCGATCGGGCCGGTTCCGCGATTGACAGGCGCGCTGGACGAGCCGATCGGGTTGCCGCCCTGTTGAGGGCGAACGCCAGCCGGAGCGTTCTGTCCAAGCTGCTGGGAGCCGAACAGGCTCAGCGCGAAGACGAAGTGCTGTTGGTTCACGCGAAGCTGCTGGAGCACTTGAAGGTCGTGTTGTCCGAGCGTTGCCGCAAGCTGCCCGCGCGACTCGTGCGAGAGTTCGCCGCCGCGTGAGCGGATGAAGTTCGACGCCTCCTCGACCATCGCGTTTATCTCGCCTTGAGCCATCGCTTGGGCCTGCGCGATCTTCGCGTACGTCTCGCGCTGGTAGTCGTCCATCTCCGGCATCGCCGGGCCTTGTGGGGCCTGGGGCTGCTGGGACTGGCCGCGCGGCACAACGTCATAACCGGTCTGTTCGAGCCACTGCCTGCTCGCCGCCGTCATGTCCTCGTCGCTGACGCCAGCCGTCGCGCCCGCTGGGGTCTCGTCGGCTACGTCTTCGGTGTAATCACTGCTGTCGTCGAATAGATCGTCGTCAACGTGCATTCGGGTTCTCCTCCTTGGTCCGCGCAAGAGAAAGGGCACCCCCGGAAATCCGGGAGCGCCCTTGGTTGGCGGGGTTGCGTATGCGTGTCTAGGTAATAAACTTGGCGGCGGCTTCGCGCAGCCGCTTGTGGAAGTCAAGGGTGCGCATCATTTCGATGATTGCGATCTCGCCTTGCAACTTGCCGATCGCGCCGGCATCGTGAGCCGGGCACTTGAGCAAGCGAGAAAACAGGTCGGCCTGGATCTCGTCCATGACCCCGTTGAACACCTTCGAGCCAGGATGCCGAAGCCACTCCATCACGATCTCGACTTCGTTCATGCCGCTCCGCCCATCGCTTGAGACAGCATCGCTTGCTCGTCCATCATCTGAGCCTGCTGCTGCATCTGCGCCATCAACGCCAGGACCTCTTCCTTCGGGTGCTGAATCTTCTCTCCGTTGCGAAGCTGCGAAGCATCGACCAGAGCCTTGGCGAGTTCGTACTT
>JACCDG011334430.1_pt1 | contig 19716 bp, 19 predicted proteins | sample 7442471 | NCBI WGS metagenome assembly JACCDG01 (sample SAMN15323444, study PRJNA562643) | freshwater metagenome | isolation source: river surface water | place: USA:Blue River Watershed | collected 2017-08-17 | reverse complement strand
TTAGAAAAATAATAACAATATGTTAGCAGTTATAAAAACCGGTGGAAAACAATACCAAGTCAAAGAAGGCGATGTTTTGGCTATTGAAAAATTACCAAAAAATCAAGATGGCGATAAAGTCGTTTTGACTGATGTTTTGTTGGTGGCAGATGATAAAGACAATGTTACTTTAGGTGATCCGCTTGTCAAAGGCGCTCAAGTAGAAGCAACTATTGTCAAAAATTTTCAAGATAAAAAAGTCACTGTGATCAAATACAAAGCCAAAACCCGCTATAAAAAAACAGTTGGTCATCGTCAAGAAAAAGTTGAAATCAAGATTGACAAAATTGTTGTCTAAAATATAAATTAAAAAACTGCCCATCAACAGACTCGGGCAGTTTTTTGTTTGTTATATTTCTTTTCTATTTTCCAAAGCAGAGGATAAAGTGACCTCATCAGTGTATTCAATGTTTGCTCCCATGGGAATGCCACGGGCTAAGCGACTGATTTTGACAGGATATTGTTTGAGATTTTTATTTAAGTACATTGTTGTTGCCTCGCCTTCCATACTTTGGTCAAAAACCAAAATGATTTCTTCAACTTCATCTTCTAGGATGCGTTTTTCTAGCTCTTTGATTTTGAGTTTATCAGGCGTCACGCCTTCTAATGGACTGAGTAAGCCGTTTAATAAATGGTAAGTGCCCTGAAAGCTACTAGTTTTTTCCAAAGCTTCAACATCTTGATTGTGAGCAACCACAGCGATAATTTTTTTGTTCCGATTTGAGTTTGAGCATATTCTGCACAGGCCATCGTCAGATAGATTGAAGCATTTTGGACACAAGTGAATTTGCTGGAAAGCAATATTGAGATTGTCTGCTAGATTTTTGATATCTTCTTTACGATGCAATAAATCAAAAACTAAACGGGAAGCGGTTTTAGGGCCAATTCCCGGTAGTTTATCAAACTCATTGATGAGGTTTTGAATAAAATTTGGCAAGTGCGCCATAAAATTAGTTCATGCCTGGAAATTTAAAATCTCCAGATTGTTGCATTTTCATCGCCATTTTTCTTTGGACTTTTTTGATACTCTCAGCTATAGCTTCTTTGATATATTTTTCTAGCTCGGCTTTGTTGTTGGCGCTGAGCATTTCGGCTTTTAGCTCAAAGCTTTTGATTTCTTGGTTGCCGTCCATGACCATTTTGACAGCTTTATTTTCGACTTCAACGCTTTCTTGAGCAAGCATAGTCTTGAGGTCATTAGCTTGTTTGCGTAAGTCATTAAATTGTTTTAGTTTATTGAACATATTTTTAATTTTAAATTATTTTTTATTATATTATTAAAGTTTTTTTATATACCGACATCTTGCCAGCCACTTAAGTTTTCTGGTGGAGCTGTATCTGGTGGTGGAGTATTAGCATTTTGATGTTGACTGGCCATGCTACGGAAAGTGACTTTGTTTTCATCAAAAAATAAATTGACGATGCCGGTGGGACCATTACGATGTTTTTCGATGTGAATTTCTGCGAGATTTTTTTCGTCATCTGGACACTCGCGTGATTTATCTTTTGATTTACGATAAATAAACATGACGATATCAGCATCTTGCTCAATAGAGCCAGATTCGCGTAAGTCAGCTAGCTTTGGGATAGCAGGTGATCTGCTTTCGACAGCACGAGAGAGCTGTGACAAAGCAATGACTGGCACATCAATTTCTTTGGCTAATTGTTTCAAAGATCGAGAAATTTCTGAAATTTCATTGACACGGTTTTCTTTATCTCGACCCTCCATAAGTTGTAAGTAGTCGATGATTAATAAGCCTAAACCATGTTCCATCTTTAAACGGCGGGCTTTGGTACGGATTTCCAAAATATTTGAGTTAGCTGAGTCGTCAATAAATATCGGGGCTTCAGATAGCACGCCCATGGCTCGGCCGATACGAGGAAAATCATCGTTGTCTTCTTTGTCAGACAGTCTGCCAGTACGCATGCGCCAGAGATCCACGCCAGCTTCGGTGGCTAGTAGTTTGTCTACTAACTGTTCTTTGGACATTTCTAAAGAAAATATTCCCACTGGCACTTTAGAGCGAATGGCGACATTGCGTGCAAAATCTAAAGACAAGGTTGATTTACCGATAGAAGGACGAGCAGCAAGAATGATGAGGTCGGATTTTTGAAAGCCAGATAATAGTTTGTCCAAGTCAGGATAGCCAGTTGGCACGCCTCTGACGCCTTGTCCGCCAGATTTGTGTAGTTCGTCAATACGATTAAAGGTGTCGCTTAGAATATTTTTGACTTGAACAAAATTTTGTTTAAGTGAGTGTTGAGAAATGGCAAAAAGTTTTTGCTCTGCCTTGTCCAAAGTTTTATCCACATCGTCTTCTTCAGCAAAAGAGGATTCAGAAATTTCAGCAGCCGCTGCCTCTAGCTGACGCAAGATAGATTTTTTGCGGATAATACTAGCATAGGCTTTGACATGAGAGGCGTTGGGGACAACTGAGGTTAATTCGGCTAAATAAGCTTTACCGCCAGTAGTTTCTAGCTGTTTTTTTTCAGCTAGACGATTGCTCATGGAAATGATGTCAATTGGCTCGTGTTTTTCTAGCAAGTCTAAAATAGTCTCATAGATCATGCCATTTTTATTGCTATAAAAATCATTTGGCTTGATCATGTCGGCCACTTTGATAATCGCTTCTTTGTCTATCAATAAAGCACCCAAAAGTGAGCTTTCTGCCTCTAAATTTTGTGGGGGTATTTTTGCCATAAGACCTGTTTTTACTAGACTTAGCTTAGCTTATTTCCAGGCTTTTTTCAAGACGTTAAATTGTATAGTTTTTGCAAAAAAAAGCCCCGACACCTTGATCAGCGTTCTTCTCTCTGGAAGTGCTAATGTTGGTGTCGGGGTGTTGTGCGGCGTGCCATGTCAGCTGAGTGTCAGTTCAGCGTGGTGGCTGGCCGGTGTCCACCAGGGTTCAGGCGGTGGCCGTGCCGGGGGCCGTGCCGTTGTGGTCATTCAGGGTGTCCAGGGAGCTCAAACTGTTGTTGAGCTGGGGCGGTGCATGATCATGGCGCATAGATACCTCCTGGCGCATGTTTGGCGGGTGGCAGGCGAAGTGTTCATTGTCGTCACTCTGTGGTGCAATTGATCAAAATAATCAGACAGAGTGGCGCTTTCAGCTTCGTGAGCGGCTAACCGTAGTCATTCATGGCTGGATACCTCCGGGCGCGTTTGGGCGCGGATGTCAGGATTCAGGATTGTGCGGTCACACTCAGCGTCGAGGAAGTGATGAATTTTGGTGACGCATATTATGAGTGTTCCGCAAGTGAACTAGAAACCGGGCGGACTCATGATGGATACCTCCTGGCGCGTTTGCTGGTGTTGGAAACTCAGATGGATCTTGTCTTTGGAGGCGACAGATGACGTTTAGCTGTGCTGCCTCTCCACCGGAGATTTCCTTCAAGGAACTTCTTAATAGATTAGGATAGCACATAATCAGTAACTTGTCAAGCCCCTATAAAATAAGGGCTTTTTGGTAATTTTTAATAAAAAAAGACCGCCTCGTGTGCACGAGGCGGGGGATAGAAAGGACGTGATTGCGCTAGTTTTCGCGTTGTTTCATCCACTCCATCAAGGTGGAGCGCATGATACGCCATTCGGAGCCCACTTTGCGGGCCGGAATGACTCCGTCGCGGACCAGGGCATACATGGTGTTGCGACTGACTTTGAGGATGTCGCGAACTTCCTTCAGAGTGAGCATTTCGTCCATCGGGGTCTCCATGGAAATAGGGGATTTGTACGAGAATTATATTCTTATACCATAGATTTTAAACTTTGTCAACTAAAAAACAGTCCATAAGGACTGAGTCGGTGGTGCGCCCAGCAGGATTCGAACCTGCGACCGTTTGCTTAAAAGGCAACTGCTCTACCAGGCTGAGCTATAGGCGCATAAGATAAAAAACTAAATTGTCAATTTTGCCCTAGACTTTTGGCAATAAACTGCCGCGAAGCCTGGAAGTCTAGAGCTACCCGTCCGCCATGGCTACGCCAAAGGCGTGCCGGGCGGGTAGGCGCATAAAAGATAAATTTTAAAATTACGTGCTTTATTATAAGTTATTTGTTATCTACTGTCAAGAAAAAGGGTCTTGAAAATTTGATTACATCACTTCTGGTGCTTCTATGCCCAATAATTTTAAGCCAGAGTCAAGAGTTGTTTTGACAGCACTGGATAAATGTAGACGGAAAGTTTTAGTTTCTGGATTTGAGGCCTGTAAAACAGAGTGTTTTTGATAAAAAGTATTAAAACTTTTGGCCAATTCAAATAAATATTGGTTTAAAGTAGCTGGATTATGATCTAGGGCTGATAGCTTGATGATTTCAGGGAAATTGAGTAATAGTTTTAAGATTTGCTTTTCCTCAGCCTGAATATCTGCAGGTACAGTCAAAGTTTCTGCAGTTAGGTTTATTTGCTCTTTTTTTAATATATTATTGATTCTAGCGTGAGTGTATTGAATAAAAGGTCCAGTGTAGCCGTCAAAGGCAATGCTTTCAACAGGATCAAAAGTGATATCTTTTTGTGGATTGGTGCTTAAGCAGAAAAACTTAAGAGCGCCCAAAGCTACTTGTTCTATGGTTTTGTTTTTTTGAGTCTCAGAACTGGCTACTTGTTTATTGGCTTGGGTCATTAATTCGCTGGCTTTGTTTTGCATTTCTTGGATAATGTCATCAGCGTCTACCACCTTGCCTTCGCGAGATTTCATGCGGCCGTCTGGTAAATTGACCATGCCGTAGCTCAAGTGATATAAACTGTCAGCCCAAGCAAAACCAATCTCTTTGAGAGTGGCAAACAAAACTTGGAAATGATAATTTTGTTCGTTGGCTACCACATAGATCATTTGGTCAAATTTGTATTCATCGTGGCGTTGTTTGGCTAGGCCCAAATCTTGGGTGATATAAACAGAAGTTCCGTCAGCGCGTAAAACTAATTTTTGGTCTAGTTTTTCTTCGGATAAATCAATCCAAACAGAATTGTCTTCTTTTTTGAAAAAAACTTTTTTATCCAAACCTAGCTGGATAATTTCTTTACCCAATAAATAAACCTGACTTTCATAGTATACTTTATCAAAATCAATGCCGAGTTTTTTATAAGTTTCATCAAAACCTTCATAAACCCAAGCGTTCATAGTTTGCCATAGTTGTTTGACGGTCTGATCACCACTTTCCCATTTTTGGAGCATGCTTTGTGCTTCTTGCATCAAAGGCGATTGAGCTAAAAATTGATCATCAACTTTTCTTTTATCTAAATCACTAAGATTTTTGTAGTCTATTTGATTTTTGCTATAATACTCATCTTTTTCTGCTTTTAAAGCCTGTTCAAATTTGACATAGTATTTGCCTACAAAATGATCTCCTTTGGTATTTGTAGTTTGTGGAGTAGCATTTTCTCCCCATTTTTGGTAGGCTAGCATGCTTTTGGCAATGTGGATACCACGATCATTGATGACATTGACGGCGACAACTTCAAAACCACAAGCACGATAAAGATTAACCATGCTTTGTCCTAAGATGTTGTTTCTGACATGTCCTAGGTGTTGTGGTTTATTAGTATTTGGACTAGAAAATTCTATCAAAACTTTTTTGCCTTGCCCAAAAGTATTTTGGCCAAAATTATCTTGAGCTTCAATTTCAGTGAAAACATTTTTGGCAAAATATTGAGAGTTGAGGTTGAGGTTGAGATAAGGGCCAACATTTTGCACACTGACAATGCACTCGTCGGTGTTGTATTGTTCGGCTAAGTTTTGAGCAACAACAAGTGGATTTTGTTTGAGTAGTTTGGCTAAATCAAAACAAGCAAAAGCGTAATCGCCACTGATGTCTTGAGGTGGAAACTCTAGTTTGATATCGGCCAGCTCAAAAGTGTGGCTAAAAATCTGGCTAATATTTGTTTGTAAATTTTGCTTGATTTGTTCTAAGGTAGTCATAGTAAAATTTTATAAGCTAATCTTACTGATATTTAAGAAAAAAATCAATCCAGCTTATTTTGAGGATTGTCTTTCAATAAAATAGCTGACAGATAAATTTATTTAATTTTATGCTATAATATATCAATGGAAGCGCAAAGCAAAACAAAAATAATTTGGCACCATTTAGAAATTGCCCAAGTTTTTAAAAATTTAAATGCCAAAGCCAAGGGTTTACACGGTAAAGAGGTAGAAGTCAGACAAGATAAATATGGTTTGAATGTATTGGCGCAAGCAGAAAAATTTTCTGCTTGGCGCTTGTTTTTTTCTCAATTTAAAAGCGCTCTTGTCTATGTCCTTTTGGTTGCTGGCTTTATCAGTTTGATTTTCAAAGAATTCGTTGATGCCAATGTTATTTTTGCAGCTGTATTTTTGAATGTGATGATTGGTTTTTGGCAGGAAAAAAAGGCCAATCAATCTCTAGAGAAACTCAACAAAGTCGTGAAACAGGAAAGTTTGGTTTTACGCAATGGTCAAGAAATGAAACTTGAAGCTAGATTTTTGGTGCCGGGTGACATCATCTTTTTACAAGCAGGAGACCGAGTGCCCGCTGACGGGCGCTTATTGGAATTGACGCAGTTTAAAGTCAATGAAGCGACTTTGACAGGTGAGTCTTGGCCAAGAGAAAAAAAATTAGCCAAAGTAGATATCGGTACAGTTTTGGCTGAAAGAGACAATATGGTTTTTATGGGAACTTTGGTGGTAGAAGGACGAGCTAAAGTGATGGTTGTAGAGACGGGACTAGCTACTGAAATTGGCGCTATCACCGCTTTACTCAAAAATACTGAGGACGAAAAAACGCCTTTACAGAAAAATTTAGATAAGTTTGCCAAAAATATTAGTAAACTAGTAGTTGCGGTGGCTGCTTTGGTGTTTATTTTGGGTTTGGTTCAAGGTCATGATTTTGTAGCGATGTTTGGTATTGCGGTGGCTTTGGCAGTTTCGGCTATTCCTGAAGGTCTGGTGATAGGTGTCACCATGATTTTGACTATTGGCATGCAACGCATTTTACACAACAATGGTTTGGTGCGTAAATTGATAGCAGCAGAAACTTTGGGTTCGACTACTTTGATTTGTACTGATAAAACTGGCACATTGACTGAGGGTGAGATGCGGGTGACTAAGATTTTTACTCACCAAAAACTTTGGGCTTTTGATAACTATGTTGGACAAGAGCACAAAAGTGACAAGTCGCTGGAGTTATTACAACAAATTGCACTTTTGTGTAACGATGCGATTATTCAGAATATTAAAGAAGCCAAAGAGGACTGGTTGATTTTGGGTAGTCCTACAGAAAAAGCCTTGATGTTGTTTGGCGCTAAAGGCTTGAGTTTAGACAATTTACAACATCGTTTTGTGAGAAAAGAGGAATTGCCTTTTGACTCCAAGTATAAATACATGATGACCCGTCATAGCTATGATCATAAGCATGACATTATTTTTTTGAAAGGGGCGCCGGAAAAAATTTTTGAATTTTCTCATTTTTATTTTGATAAAAATAAAGATCAAAAGTTTAATGCTAAAGTCAAAGATGAGTTTAGTAAAATTTGGCAAGATTTAAGCAAAGAGGGTTTGAGAGTTTTAGCTGGTGGCTACAAAATCATTCCCAGAAACAGCAAGTTTTTGGACATTGAGCAAATAGAACTCAGAGATTTTACTTTGGTAGGTCTATGGGCTTTAGCTGATCCTTTGCGTAAAGAAACCAAAGAAACCTTGTTAGCTGCTTTGCAGGCTGGTATCAAAACTATTATTATCACGGGAGATAATAAGTTTACGGCCGCTAAAATTGCCTCTGAGCTAGGTTTGCGAGTTGAGCCAAAAAATATTTTGGGCGGAGATGATTTGGCGCTTTTGAGCGACGATGATTTAGCGGACAAAATTAGTGACATTCAAGTTTATGCGCGCGTCACTTCTGCTGATAAATTGCGTATCATCAAAGCTTGGCAAAAAAGAGGTGAGGTAGTTTCCATGACAGGTGATGGTGTCAATGACGCGCCAGCTTTGAAAGCGGCCGATATCGGAGTGGCAGTAGCTTCTGGCTCAGATGTAGCCAAAGAAGTGGCGGATTTGATTTTACTTGATAACAATTTCAAAACCATTGTGACAGCCATCAAACAAGGTCGTGTGATTTTTGATAATGTCCGCAAAGTTATTTTGTATTTATTATCTGATAGTTTTTTGCAGGTCACTTTGATTTTGTTGGCAGTTTTGTTTGGTTGGCCATTGCCGATTGCTACCGTGCAGATTTTGTGGATCAATCTTGTGACTGACGGTTTACCAAGTTTGGCTTTGACGGCTGAGCCTGAGGACAAAGATGTGATGAATAGGCCGATACTCAAGGATAAAAAATCATTGTTGGATTTTGAGGGAAAATTTTTGATAGCCACTATCAGTTTAGTTGCTTCTGTCGGTGCTTTGGGGGTGTTTTGGTGGTTTTTGCAAAAAACTGGCGATGAGTATTTAGCGCGTACGGTTGTTTTTACTGCTGTGGGCTTAAGTACTTTGCTCTATGTTTTTAGTATTCGTAGCCTCAAAACCAGTTTATTTTTGTCTAATCCGTTTAAAAACAAATATCTAAATGGCGCAGTTTTAGTGGGTTTAGTTTTGCAACTAGGTGCTATTTATTGGCCATTTTTAAACAAAGCTTTGCATACCCAAGCTTTAGGCTGGAGTGAGTGGAAAGTTATTTTATTATTTTTAGTGGCGGTGATTAGTTTGATTGAGATTATTAAAACTATTTTTATTTTTTATCATAAAAAAAATAAAGCAATTAATATATAAATTTCTAATTAGTGAAAAAAAGTATGATCTCCATAAAAAAAATTTTCCAGGACAACACCCCGCGGAGCGGGGTCTCCCTACGGTCGAAAAAACAAACAGTTTTATTGACAGGCGCTGCTCGTGGCATCGGCTCTAGCACAGCTCAATTTTTGGCTAAAGCTGGTTTTGATCTGATTCTTTTGGACTTAAAAAAAGGCTCTTGGCAAAAACAAGCTGTAAATTTGGGCTTAGAGCATAAAGTAAAAGTACAAACCTTTGTGATTGATATCACCAAGGTAGAGCAAATCAAATCACTTGCCAAAAAATTACAAAATCAAAAAATCGATGTCCTGATTAATAACGCTGGCGTTTTAAGTGCTCATGATATCTTGACCAATTATAAAGATCAGGAAATAAGTTTGACTTTGCAAGTCAATTTGTTTGGCTTAATCATGATGAGTAAATATTTTATTCCGTTTTTACACAAAACAAATGGCTTATTAGTAAATATTGCCTCTGGCGCAGGCCTCAAAGGCATGGCCGAGTTTTCCGTCTACTGTGCTTCCAAGTTTGGCGTTGTTGGTTTCAGTGAGTCTTTAGCTGAAGAGTTAAAGAAAAAAGTCAAAGTATTAGTGATTACTCCAGGGGCGACTAATACAGTTTTATTCAAAAAAGGTTTTGGCGCCAAGCGCAAGGCTCTTTATCAGCCCGAAGACATTGCTAAAATTATTGGCGAGGCAGTGATTTATCACAAAAAATATAAAAGTGGCGAGATTATCGATAAGTGTAAGCACCTAGAGCCTTAGAATTTTTTTAAAAAAGAAAGCGGCGACAGCTTCTCTGAGCTGTCGCCGCTATGTTCTCCACAATCAAGTTTCGGCCAGTTGCCTTTTCTTGAGATTGATGCAGGTCGAGCACAACCTCATTTGCCTAGACATGGAATTTGCAAATGTTTTGGCAATTTTCTGGCCAATGCTCGATTCTACATCGACATAGTAATTGTTCCGATTGTTTTGAATGGAGATGATATGAAAGTTGGTGAATCGTGGATGCGCTGTCTCTTGACATCCATCACAAGCATGTCCATCGTGGGTTTGATCATAGGAGATCTCAAACCGATAGACTTGGGTGTCATTTTGATCAGGGTTCGGGATACTTAGAGATAGCATTTTTTCACCTTGCCTTTCTGGCTTAACTGTAGGTCAAAGGTCTTATTTCGTTTTTAGTATAGCCCTTTTTTTGAATTTGTCAAAAATGTTGATTATCTTGTCTTTTTTAATCTTTTATGCTATATTATGGTTAACTTAAAATACTTAATTCTAAATTTATGCCTATTAATATAAATGCCCAGTGGAAGAAGAAACTTCAAAAGAAACACATATTATTATCTTTACTTTTTATTTTTGGTGCTTACGCTTTTATGACCAGCGTTTTGACCAGAGGAGAGGTATTGGAGCAAGCTCCTGAGTTGGCGGTTATTGAAGAAAATACTTCAATAGCAGCTATACCAAGACCTCCTTTAGCTCCACAAATTTTGGGAGATAAGCTAGTAGCAGAAGAGTCAAATAAACTCAATACTACTAAAAAACAGTTTGAGGCTGTTTTACCTCGAAAAGCAGCTGACATCGTCGTCAATCAAGACGGAGAAGTCAAAATCAAAACCACAGAAAGTCCAAAAATAGTTTTAGGCTACAAAGAAGACATTGAAGAAGCTTGGGATATTTGTGATAATATGACATTAGCCCATTCTTTTGGTTTTAATACTGACAACTGTCAAACAGAATCAGAAATTGTTGCTAGTGCGCCAATAGCCTATAACACTTCTCGTGGAGGCGCTGGATCGTCAGTGAGTTCTTCTTCTGGTGTTAATTCTGGCGATTCTTCAGTTACTGAGCCAGTAGATACTCCCGAAGAGACTATAATAACAGACGATGAAAATACAGAGACTGACGAAGTTATAGCTTTAAATACAGAAGCTTTACTTGCTAGCTGGATTATCGGTGGTCAAGAAATGATGGGTCAGGTGGGTGATGAGCCTAGTACTTTTATGCAACTTTCTGTTAGGCCAGGTATTTTGGTAGAAGTGGATCATCCTTATACTTTCAAAGGTATAACAGTCAAAACCACTGAAGATGTTGATCAAGTAGTTGTACATGTTTACACAGATCATTGGACTACTTGGGATCTCAATTATCCGGAAGCAGTTGATGCTTTGGAAAATCTAGTTTTGACAGATGATGATGTCGTCTTGGTGAAAGTAGTTTCTCAAGACTTAGCTACCACCAATTGGTACAAAGCTAAACTTTTTGATGGTGAGCAAACTCCAGCACAAACACCAGATTTCTTGAAAATATTTAAAGTTGATGGTAATGATGTTTTACCTTTGACTGGCTTAGAAGTTGATTATCGTAATATTAACACCGTTGATTTTGGTGCTAACTTATTGATTGATGGTTTTGAGGATGCTGTTGGCGTAGAAGTGCTGGTAGATGATTGGAGTGATTTTGTTAAAGCCAAAGTCTATATCTATACTGGTCATTGGGCCACTTGGGATTTACTTTATCCAGGTGCTTTGGCTAATTTAGCTCAGACACCTTTGACGGCAAATAGCATTGTGATGCTTGAGCTAGAAGATCAGAATGGCGATAGTTTCTTTTATAGAGTGAATTTAATCCAAGGTGTGCCTGAAATTGAAGGGGAGACTGAGCCAGCAGAAATGTTAAGTTCAGACAGTAGTTTAAAAATTCTATTATTAGCTAAAAAAGACTTATTATCCTTGCCTGGTATTTATTTAGGCTCAGAATGGTCACCAAGTATGACAGGAGCAGTTTTGACTGTTGATGATCTTGAAAATCTAGAAGGCTTATTTCCTGTAGCTAATGATGAGACGGCTAAAGTGAAAGTTTCTATTTTCAGAGACGCTTGGACTACTTGGGAAAATGAAATTGGCCTAGCCTTACTTAGCAAAGAAAATATTTTGTTTGGTGATAAAATAGTTGTTGAAGTGATTGCTCAAGATGGCTCAAAATCTTATTATCAAGTTGAGATTGCTAAAAATCTCAAGGTGCATGAAGATGCTAGTCCAATTGATAGTTTGTCCAATCAAGAACTAGCTAAGCCCAAAGAAGAGTCAAAAGAAGAAATTAAAGTCGTAGAAGAATTAAATACAAGTGATGTTTTGGAAAACTCTGATACTACTGAAGTGGTTGCAGAAAAAGAAGTAGTGACAGAAATATCAACTCCAGAAAAATTCAGTGTTGAAAAATCAGAGACCACAGAAGTTTTGGAATAAAAGAATAAAATTTAACAAAAAACCACAGAGTCTAAATGGCTCTGTGGTTTTTTGTTTTCCTTAAAAGATAGCTAGTTAATTCCTGTAAAGTGGAGAGTAGCTTATTTTTTAAAATATCGTTGACATAATATCTATTATGCGCTATATTACTATGTTATTGGCTCATTTCACTAACAACTTAGGAGAACGACCATGATCAACATCGGTATCATCGGCTGTGGCACTCACGCTCAGCATCACGCAAAACATCTTGGGCAATTTGCTCAAATTGTTGCTGCCTGGGATCCAGATTTCAAGGCTACATTTAAGGTGGGCGCATTTTTTCAGCACGGAAGCCTTGAAGCACTCTTGGAAAACGAAGAAGTTGAAGCTGTTATGATCTGTTCACCTGACCAGCACCATCTCGATCAAATCGGGTTGGCTATCGAGGCTGGCAAGCATGTGTTTTGTGAGAAACCTCTTCTTGTCCCTGGGCAGTCTATCGAACATCTCGAGGCTGCTTTCGACTGGGCTGCTAGAAAAAAACTGGTGATCTCATCGTGTCATCCGCGGCGCTTCGATCGCCCATTTGATTGGCTCAGTGGAAAACTGCGAAGTGGTGAGCTCTTCAATCGGTTTGGGAAAGTGGTCGGTTTCGGATTTGACTTTTCCTACCACACGCCTTCGAATGCATGGAAGCACGACCGCAGTCTTCTACTCGATCACATCAACCACGAAGTCGACCTGATGAATGCTCTCTTTGAGATTCAAGGCTTCGAAGCCTGGAAGTTGTGCGACGGACATGATCACTATGATGTAGTCGGCAAGCGAGATGACGGCATTATCTTTCACTTCAAGGGAACCCGTCGTCTTAATGAACGCTTCTATCATGAGTGGTGTCGAGTCCGCTTCGAACGAGGTGAAGTTGAGGTGGACATGATGAGGGGCTGGGCTCGCATCATCGACCACGATCAGAAAATTGTCGAAGAAATAGTTGGTCTTTCGATCGACTACGACGGTCGTCTGGCAAAGGTCATGGACAACTTCGTCGATGTTCAAATTGGACAGCGGCAGACAGGCTACTTGTCACGGTCGGAAATGCTGATGAATACCGAAGCTGGTATTGTCCTCGCTGCAGGTGAAGGTGTGCAGCGCATCGACATTCGCTCCTGATCTGCTCCTGATTCGCAGAACTACACATTGGGCCGCTCTTTTCACGGGAGCGGCCTTCTTTTACATAATTTATGATTTAAAAGTATATTTTAAAACAGTCCTGCGTGAAGTGGGGCTGTTTTTTGTCCCTTTTTTATCTATTTAAAGTATGTTATAATAATCATGTAATATGGTAACAGAACTGAAAAAAATATTAATCATGGAAGATGAGAGGTCAATGGCCAGGGCTTTGGAGCTCAAACTAAATCATTCTGGTTTTTTGGCTACTTCTGTGAATGATGGTCAAGCTGGTTTAGATTTGATAGCAAAAGAAAATTTTTCTTTAATCATATTAGATTTGATGATGCCAAAACTTGATGGTTTCGGAGTTTTGCAAACTTTACAGGCTAATAATAACAAGATACCAATCTTGGTAGTGAGTAATTTAAGCCAAGAAGAAGATGAAGCCAAGGTCAAGGCCTTGGGGGCGCAGGCTTTTTTTATCAAATCAAATACACCAATTACTACTTTGGTGAATTATATACAGAGTATACTAAAATAAAAAAGCAAATAAAAATAAACAATCGATATGCAATTGGATGATAAGGCCTTAGAGGAAATTTTACTTAAAGGCAATTATATTAGTGTTGATGATTTAAAGACAGCACAAGATTTTGCTCTCAAAAAACACGGTACTAGTATAGATTATTTTTTTAGTGCGGGTTTATTAAATCGTGATTTATTAGGTCAAGCGATTGCTGAATCGCTTGGTTTTTTATATTCTGATTTAAATACAAATATTCCCAGTATTACTCAAATTACTAAAATTCCTTTAGAGATTGCCCAAAAATATCGTCTAGTTTTATTTTCCGAAAATCAAGAAAATTTAGTGATTACCACTGATGACCCTAAAGCTAGTGGCATCCTTGAAGAATTAGCAAAAATTTTCCCTACTAAAAAGTTTGTTTTGACCTATTCTTTGCCAGAGGATGTAGATGCAATTTTGAGTCAATATCGTAAGCCACTAGAAACTAGATTTTCCAAAATTATCGCTGAGCAAAAAAGAGTAGCGCCAGAAATTATCGAAGAGATTTTGTCTGATGCTATTTCTTATCATGCCTCAGATATTCATTTTGAACCTCGGAAGACTGACGTGATTGTGCGTTTTAGAGTAGACGGTGTTTTGCAAGAAGCGGGCTTGATACCAAAAGATTATTATGAAAATATCCTGAATAGAATCAAAGTTCAGAGTCGTTTGCGAATTGATGAACATTATGCTGCTCAAGATGGCTCGATGCGTTATGAAAAAGATAATTTAGTGATTGATTTTCGTACTTCAATCATTCCGATAGTTGAGGGTGAGAAAGTAGTTTTAAGAGTTTTGGCTTCTTATATGCAAGCTTTGTCTTTAACAGATTTGGGCCTGTCAGAAAGAAATCAGAAAATTATTTTGGCGGCCGCTGATAAACCATTTGGTATGATTTTGGTTACTGGCCCAACAGGTTCTGGTAAAACTACAACTTTGTATGCTTTGCTAAAAATTTTGAATAAACCTGATGTAAATATCACTACTATCGAAGATCCAGTCGAGTATAAAGTGAGTGGTCTAAATCAAATTCAAGTCAATATTCAAACTAGTCTCACTTTTGCTAAGGGTTTGAGGTCTATAGTAAGGCAAGATCCAGATATTATTTTGGTAGGGGAAATTAGAGATGAAGAAACAGCTGAGATAGCTGTGAACGCTGCCTTGACTGGACATCTTTTACTTTCTACTTTTCATGCCAATGATGCGGCCACCGCTGTGCCCCGTTTGTTGGATATGGGCATTGAGCCATTTTTATTAGCTAGTACTTTAGAGGTGGTAGTTGCTCAGCGTTTGGTCAGAAAAATTTGTGACAATTGTCGTTATAGTTTTGTGATGCCTAAAGAAAAAATTAATTTATCATCAATTTTAAAAGAGAAATATTTTTCTACGTCAGAAACCACTCTGTATAAAGGTAAAGGTTGTGAGGTTTGTGGGCAGACTGGCTACAAAGGTAGAGCAGCTATTTTTGAGTTTATCAATATGACACCAGCTTTACAAGATTTGATTTTACAAAATCCTTCTAGTCAGCAGATTTGGGAATTAGCCAAGACAGAAGGTGCTTCTTCTTTATTTGAAGATGGTTTAGAAAAAGTCAAAAGTGGTCTCACAACTTTAGAAGAGTTACTCAGAGTTGCGCAAATGCCAAAATAATTTTTTATGGAAAAGACACAAACCAAAAAAAAATTTGCTTTATTTAATAGTCTTTTTATTCGTCGCGATCGCGACTATTTTTTGGATAATGTCAGCATGTTGGTCGTTTCTGGTATGGGTATTTTAGAAGCTATTGATGCTGTTTTGGTGGATGTGAAGTCAAAAAAAATGCGTGACTTGATCACAGAGATCAGGGAAAATATTGCTAGCGGCTCAGCCTTTTGGCGTGCTTTAGAAGAAGTCAAATTATTTCCCGATCATGTTTTGGCTTTGTTGCGTATCGGTGAAGAGTCTGGTAAGTTGTCAGAAAATTTAAAAATCATTAGTTTAAATCAAGAAAAAGAAAGGCTATTTCGTTCCAAGATTCGTTCAGCTATGATGTATCCGATTTTTGTCTTGTCTTTGACTTTGATAGTGGGCTTGGGTATTGCTTGGTTTATCTTGCCAAGATTGTCACTAGTTTTTTCTCAACTAGATTTAGAGTTACCATTTGTGACCAAAGTTTTGATTGCTTTGGGTGGCTATTTGAGTCAATATGGCAAAATTATTATTCCTGCTTGTTTGTTGCTTTTTGCTGCTCTGATGTATTTTGTCTTTTATTTTAAGAAAACTAGATTTATTGGTCAATGGTTTCTGTTTGCTTTACCGGGCATAAAAAATTTGATTAAAGAAGTAGAATTGGCGCGTTTCGGTTTTTTACTAGGTACATTGCTCGAAGCTGGCTTACCAATCAATCAAGCTTTGAATTCTCTACAGGCAGCAACTTTTTTTCCGCACTACAAAAAGTTTTATATTTTTTTAGGTGCTAAAATAGAAGATGGTTATTCTTTTCAAAAAAGTTTTGCTGACTATAAACATTTAAATAAACTTTTACCAACGCCGATGCAAAAATTAATCATCACCGGTGAGCAATCTGGTAATCTGGGGCCAACTCTATTTAAAATCAATGAGATTTTTGAAAGCAAAACTGAAAATACTACCAAAAATATTTCCGTGATTTTAGAGCCTATTTTATTGGTGATTGTTTGGCTGGGGGTAGTAGCTGTAGCCTTGGCGGTTGTTTTGCCTATTTATAGCTTGATTGGTGGCTTATAATTTATGTTTAATTTCAAAGGTTTTACTTTATTAGAAGTTTTATTATCTATAGCTTTATTGGGCTTGATAGCTACTTTTTCTACACCTATTTATATATCATTTCAAAATCGTAATGACTTAGACATCGCTACTGCTTCTACAGTGCAAAGTTTGAGACGAGCGCAAGCACTAGCTCAAGCTAGCTCTGGTGATGAGTCTTGGGGTGTCTATTTGCAAACTGCTAGTGTGACTATTTTTCGCGGTGGAAGTTTTGCTACTCGTAATGTTAATTTTGATGAAGTTTATCCCATCGGCTCCAGTATTGTTTTGAGTAATTTGCAGGAAATAGTTTTTACTAAATTTTCAGGCTTGCCAACCGCACCAAGCGTAGGTACTATCACTTTGACCAGTGTAAATAACGAAACAAGAAATATCACAATCAATGATCAAGGAATGTTTGAATACTAAAAAATTTGGTTTTTCTTTAGTAGAAGTTATTTTAGCTAATGCTATTTTTGCTTTGCTTTTAGTGGGGCTAGTTGGTATTTATTTATACGGTGAAGAGTCTAGTATGCTAGCTGGCAATCGTAACCGGGCAACGCTTTTGGCTGAAGAGGGTATAGAGGCTGTGAAAAATATCGCCGACAACGCCTTTGCAAATTTAGTTGACGGCACCTATGGTTTGACCACTACTACCAACCAGTGGAATCTATCAGGCTCTTCAGATAGCAGAGATATTTTTACTAGACAAATTGCTATTTCTACTGTAGATAGTAAAAGAAAAAATATTACTTCTACTGTCACTTGGCAACAAAATTTACAAAGAGCAGGCTCAGTTTCAGCTGTCACTCGTCTGAGTAATTGGACGACGACTGTTTCTTCGAGGACGATGATGGTGTATTCCAAAAATACAACCACGCCTTTTTATCGTCTGTGGAACGGCACTACTTGGGGAGCAGAGCAATCTGCTACAGCTGTGACAGCTGCCATAGAGTACATGGTGATAAAATTTGCCAAAAATAGAGACGAGGCTATTTTGGGAACCATGGATGTCAATGGTAATATTCAAGTCCAAATTTGGAACGGCACTACTTGGAGTACAGTTAAAACATTGGCCAATGTCGGTACTACCAATGATGGCTATCGTGGTTTTGATATTGAATACGAGACTAGTGGTGACAGAGCGATGGTGGTGTTTAACAATGCTAACAGTGCTGATCCAGCCTATGCTATTTGGGATGGTCTTACTTGGAGTGTCAGCACACCAATTAGCGCGCCACCAACTACTGGTGCGCCATTATGGATTGAATTAGCTCGTAATCCTGGCAGTAGTAGTAATGAAATAGCGATGATTTTTTCTGATGCCAATGTTGATGTCTATGGCATGGTTTGGACTGGCTCGGCTTGGAGTACTATGGGCACAGCTACTGTTTGGGATGCAACAGCGGCTATCGCGACGGAAAAAATCGTTGATGTTGCTTATGAGCAAAATTCTGGTCAAGCGATGTTTATCTGGGGAGATTCGGTGTCTACTGACCAGTATTATAGGACTTGGAACGGCACGACTTTATCAGTTGCTACTTTGCTAGATATTTCGACAGCTGGCGGTATCGCTAATTGGATTAAACTTACGCCTCGTCCAAATTCCGATGAATTGCTATATGGCGTCGTAGATGCTGGCTCAGACTTAAATACTCGTAAGTGGTCAGGCACGGCCTGGGACACAGTCACTCAACATCCAGAGCATTCAGCTGGGGTAGAAAATAATAGCTCTAAAGTTTTTGACATTGCTTTTGAGACTTATGGCGCCAATGCTGGCAAAGCTTATTTGGTCTGGGGTAATGGCACGACAGTGAGTAGTAAGCTATGGTCAGGGACAGCTTGGGGTACAGCTACTACCTTGACTGGTTCTGATGATACTTCTTATATAGTTTTACATGCTAATCCTATTTCTGGTGCGGTCTTTGCTTTGATTTATGAAAGTACTACTTCAGCTACAGATGATATTTCGGAGTGGCATTTGACGGGTGGTGGGGCTACTTGGTCAACCGAAGCCACTATTTGGGCTGGTCCAATCGCTACTGCTGAGCCGGTTATGTTTAGAATCGATATGGACACAGAGCGTTAGATATCTTTATGTTAAAAAATATTTTACAAAAAAAAGGATTTACTTTAGTAGAATTGATGCTATATGTTGCGATGGTGGCTTTGATGATGCTTTTTTTGTTTAGTTTTTTACAGTTTTTAGTAGAAAGTAGGCTTAAAAATGAAGTTATAGCAGAGGTGGAGCAGCAAGCTTTGCAAGTTAGTCAGCGGATGAATCAAGTGATTCGCAATGCGGTCAGTATCACTTCTCCAGCCACTGGTGCTAATGCAACTTCTTTGGAGGTGACAGTTTTATCAGCTCCGTTGAGTCCCACTATTTTTGATTTAAAAACTGGCGCTATTAGGATCAAGGAAGGCGGGGCGGGTATCAATACGAATTTAACCAATTCTAAAATAGTAGCTTCAGATTTAGTTTTTTATAATCTATCTCGTGCAAGTACTCCTGGTACGATTCGCTGGCATTTTACTTTGACTTATAATAATCCAGATAATCGTCAAGAATATAATTTTAGCCAAACTTTTTTTGGCTCCGCTACTTTAAACAAGCCATAAAATATTTTTAAAAATGAAAGAAAAATGCTATAATATAAAACAGCCAGATGGCTATCTGATACTCATGAGTGTGATGATTATCGGAGCTGTTGCTTTAGCGATTGTAGTTTCGATGCTGTTGTCTGGCCTTGGTACATCACGGACTAGTTTTACTCATCAGCAAAGTGCTCAAGCCAAAGCTTTGGCAACTGCGTGTATCAATGAGGCTTTGCAACAAATCAGAGATAATACTGCGTTTACCGGTTCAAATAATTTGTCTTTAGGACAAGGAGATTGTACTTATACAGTGACAAATACTGGAGGAGAAAATAGAACTATTCAAGCTTCGTCAACAGTTGGTTTGATTGTTCGCAAAACACAGGCCACAGTAACTCAAATTAATCCCAGTATTACTATTGCTTCCTGGCAAGAAGTTTCAGCTTTTTAATGTCATTTATGATTAAGTTTTAAATAAAAAATATGAAAACACAACAACAAGGTTTTACTTTGTTAGAAATTTTATTGGTAGTAGCAGCTATTGCTATTTTAGCTGGCATTGTCATTATTGCTATTAATCCTAACAAACAATTAG
>JACCDG010356686.1_pt1 | contig 19720 bp, 30 predicted proteins | sample 7442471 | NCBI WGS metagenome assembly JACCDG01 (sample SAMN15323444, study PRJNA562643) | freshwater metagenome | isolation source: river surface water | place: USA:Blue River Watershed | collected 2017-08-17 | reverse complement strand
TGGCGCCCGCTCCGTCCACGTAGCCGTTGACGGTGGAGCCCGGGGGGCCGTTGACGCCCAGCTTGACGCCACCGACGCCCGAGCAGGACACCATGCCATCGAACTCGATCGACCACACCTCTCCGCTCTTGACGGGAAAGGCGAGGTTGGTGTCCGTCGCGGTCGCGGACGTCGTGGTGGCGTTGTTCGCGAGCGCGAGCCCCGCCCCTCCCCCGAGGACGTCGGAGTGCGCCTGCGCTTGGCGCGCCCACGCTCGCTTGATCTTGACGACCAGGCGTCCCACGGTGTCCTTCCACTCGGCGGGCGTGCCCTCGAAGTCGTCGTCGGGGTTGTTCGCGTCAGGGAGCGGGCTCACGGCCGTCTCCTGCGTGAAGATCGAGTTGTAGAGGTCGAGCGCGTCGCCCGAGCCGCTCACGTTGCCGTCATCGTCGACCGTCACTGTCCCTGACATGGCGTGCCCCTGCCTCGCGCCTCGCACGGCGCGGGTTGAAGAAGTGCGGGTCTCTCCCCGCCGTCACCGGCTCTGCCTTTATCGTGTGCGGTTCACGTGTCTACGTCTGGCAGGTTGACGTGGTTGGGTGGCGGGGGAGCAGGCCCCGAGCACGCGTGGTGCTCGTGACCGCCGAAGCTCTCACCGACTAGCCTGCGCTCTGTCCCCTTCCAAAAGGCCCTCGATCGCGGGTCCTACCACCCCTTGCGGAATGTTCTCCCCGCGAACGCGCGTAGGCGACCTGAGAGCCCGTCAGGCGTCCTCGGCCTCGACGTCGATCGCGTCGTCCTCGGCGTTGCGACGACCCTTGCCTGCGGCAGCACCGCGACGCGGGGGCGGTGCGGCGTCGGCGCTGTCCTCGTCCGTCTCGCCAGCGAGGAGCTGGCGTACCTCCTCGACGGTCTTGAGCTTGGCGTAGGCGTCGAGGTTGTGCTGGGTGTCGATCAGCTCCTGCATGATCTCGTTGGAGGTCCCGAGGGGCTTCTGCTTGCCGAGCATGACCTTGTACTTCGTGTCATTCTTGCCGGTGCCAGTGCGCTCGATCACGATGTCATTCCCCGTGATGGGGTCGACGTAGTTGGCGCCCGCCTCCTCGTCGGTGCGGAGCGCCGTGAGCTGTTCGTGGATGCTCTTGCCGATGGCGAGCACCTTGACGCCCTTCTCGGGGTCGGCGCGGTCGATGACGTTGACGAAGACGCGGCGTCGCGCGTACCAGTCGCCAGCCATGTCCTGGTCGACCTTGTTCCGGCTCTTCCGCATCTCGTCGACCTTCTCGCAGACGGCGCAGTGCTTCTTGGCCTCCAGCCGCGCGCAGATGATCGACTGCTTCAGGGCCCCCAGCTCGATGAAGTGCTGGTAGACGACGCGGAACGGCGTGCGCTTGCCCGGAGGGGGCGGGAGGATGCGCACGACGTTCCGACCGACCTTCAGCTTCATGAACTCGGCGCCGCCGCCCGAGGCGTCCAGCTCCTCCTTCTCCTGCTGCGCGGTCTCGTCGTCGTAGGTCCCGTAATTCAGATTCGGCATGTGAGTGCTCCAGTTGTCTTGTGTCGTGTGGTTCGTTTAGATGCGATCGAAGCTAAGGGAGTGGAAGGTCACGTGTGAGCGGCGGCGCCGTTCACGACGGGGGCGGGCGGGGGCTTGCTCGGGCGCTTGGCGGCTGCCTTGGCCTTCGACGCCTTGGCCTTCGCCTTGGGCTTGGCGGCTGCCTTCTTGGCGGCCTTCTTCGCGCGCGGCTTGCCCGGGGCCTGCGGCTCCTTGTTCTTGGCGTAGCGGGCGAGCGCCGCGAGCCGGGACGCTGCCGTGGCGATGAGGCGGTCCGCGGCCTCGCCGTTGGTGATGCCGTGCTTCTCGGCGTACGCCTTCACCGTGCCGACCGTCTCCGCCGAGATGAGAACCGTCGCTCGCTTGTCCTCTGCCATGTCACTTCTCTCCGTCCTGCGCTTGCTTGCGCCACTGCTACCAATGCCACCTCAACGATCAGCCGTCAAGGGATCAGTCCTCCCCGGCCATAACACGCCTGGAACGCGCCTGCTCGCGGATGAGCGGGTCGCCCTCCATCTCGGCGCGGAGGTGAGCCCCGAGGGAGATGAGCATCTCCTTCTTGGAGCGGATGGCGTCCAGGTAGCCGAAGACCTCGTTCTTGGCGACCTCGGCCTCCACGCACCGCCGCTCGGCCTCCACCATCGCCTCGTTCGACTCGATGGCAGCCTTGACGACAGCCTCGGTGATCTTGGCGCCCGCTGCGGCAAGCTCCTGCCGCATCATCGGCTCCAGGTTCGCCTTGAGGACGTCCCGGTCCAGCTTGCTGATGAGGTGCTCGCGGAGCGCCTGAGCGTACTTGGCATTCCAGTAGGCGAGGTCCGCGGGGATGCGGACGAACTCCTCCTGCATGTCCTCCGGGTTGATCTTGACGCACTGCCGGAGGTAGGCGTCCATCTCCTCGGTGGGGTCGAGCGGCGTCTCCTCCTGGGCGCGGTTGGCGCGGCTCATCGGACACCGCCTTCCGCGCCCGCGTCGGCGGCGGCCTTCGGGTACTCCCCGCACGGCCCGTCCGGGCACTGGCACTTGAGCGGGTCGGTCTTCGGATCGCAGTTCTTGGGGTAGCAGCCCCACGAGGCTGCCCCGAGCACCACGACCAGGCCCACGCTGAGGAGCGCGAGCGGCACGATGGCGAGCGTGCGCGCGAGCCTCACGACTGCGCCCCTTCCGCGCGCGCACGACCGCGCCGAGCGTGGGGCGCGTTGCCCCCCTTGCGCCCCGCCTCCTTCGCCTTCTCGCTCGTGAACTGGTGAGCGGTGCCAGCCGCATGCGCGGCCTTCCCACCCTTGCTGGCGATGGCCGAGACCTGCTCCCGCGTCATCGCTGCGAACCCTCGCTTCTTCGTCGTCTCCATGTGCGCTTCTCCTGTTGAGCGGCGTCAGGCCGCGACCTTGTACTTCTCCATCGAACCCCAGCTCTTCCCGACCTTGAAGTCGGCGACCAACTCCACGCCCGCGGAGTCGTGCCCGAGCATGATCTCGTTCACCGTGGCGGCAGTCTCCGCCACCATCGACTCGTGCACCTCGAACATGAGCGAGTCATGCACGGCCAGCACCAGCTTCACGAGGTCCTGGATGCCGTCTTGCTCGATCCACTGGACGCTCTGCACGAGGGAGGCGATGCAGAAGTCAGACGCGGTGCCCTGGATGGGGGTGTTCTTCGCCCCGTTGCGCGCCACGCTCGCCCGCACGTCATCTTGGTCGGCGATCTGCCAGAGGGGGCGTCGGCGCGCCTTCTCCCCTGCCCACCACGTCCACACGTAGCCCGTCTTGGCCGCCTCCGCCTCGCGAGCGCTGCACCAACGCTGGAGGTCCTTGAAGTTGCCCATGATCGCATCCACGATGGCCTGCGCCTTCGCCTTGCTGATGCCCCATTCCTTCGCGAACGTGGCGGCGGTCTTGCCGTAGAGGACGCCGAAGTTGACGCTCTTGGCCAGGCTGCGGTGCTTGTCCTCGACGTCCTCGGGGCGGATGCCCCAGGCGAGCTGAGCCACGAGCTGCGCGGTGCGGAGGTGGTAGTCGACGCCGGACTTGAAGATCTCCTGCATCACCTTGTCCCCGGAGAGCATCGCGGCCACGCGCAGCTCAAGCTGGCTGTAGTCTGCCTCCATGAGCACGTAGCCCGGGGGCGCGACGAAGCAGTCCCGCGCCATCTTCCCCTCCGGCGTCTGCGCGCGAGGGATGTTCTGGAGGTTGGGGTCGGTGCAGCTCGTGCGGCCCGAGCGCGCGCCGTCCAGCTTGATGTTCGGGTGGATGCGGCCGTCCTCGCGGACGTGCGGGAACATGCCTTGCGCGTAGGTCCCGCGCAGCTTCGTGACGAAGCGGTAGTCGACGAGAGCAGCAGGCACGGGGTGCCCCGTCTGCTTGGCGATCATGTCCAGCGACTCCTCGTCCGTCGAGGGCTTGCCCGTCGGCGTGCTCTTCATCACGGGCAGGCCCAGCTTGCGGAAGAGCAGCTCGGCCACCTGGTCGCGCGAGTCCCAGTTGATGTCGGCTCCGTAGGCGTCGAGCTGCGCCTTCGTGGTCTGCTCCCGGTGCTCCAGGAAGCGGTCGAAGGTCGCGATGGCGTTCTTGCTCGCGGCGACGCCCCATCCCTCGATGCGCTCCAGCGCGACGGCGGCGGGGAGCACCTGCTTCTTCCACATGCGGTGAAGCTGCGGCTCCCTCTCGATGGCGGCCTCCATGAAGACGGCCAGCTTCTTCGTGACCACCGCGTCGCGGGCGTTGTAGCGGTAGAGCGTCTCGTCGGGTAGTAGCTCGAACATGAAGCGCTCAACGTCCTCCCCGAGCCGCAGCGCGGCCTCGATGTGGGGCGCGAGCCCGAGCGCCTCGATCTTCTCCTCGCGGTTGCGCGGCTTCTTCTCCGTGTCGCGGGCGCTGAACGCCTTCTTGATGCGGGACACGAGGTCCTTCATCGCGTCCTGCGCCTCCTCCTTGTGCCCGCCCATGCCGACCAGCTCGGCCATCTTCCCGAGCCCGCCGTCCGCCTCGGGCTCCAGGAGCTTGCGCTGGAGGCGGGTGTCGATGTGGATGGGGCGCACCGTGACGCCGTACCGCGAGCGGAACGCCAACTGATCGTACTTGACGTTCTGCCCGACCTTGCGGAGCTTGCGCGACGTCAGCAGGCGGAGGAGCACCGCGAGCGGGGCCCCGCATTCGCGCGCTATCGCGTCGAACGTCTCGCCCTCGACACGAGCCCCCAGCCGAAGCGCGGCGGAGACGCTGGTAGGAAGGTCCACGAGCGTCTCCTTCGGCCAGACCCACGCGTCATCGTCCAGGTCGCCGCAGAGGGCGGCGCTGATGATGCGGAAGTCCGGGTTCCACATGGTGCCCGCGGTCTCGACGTCGAACGAGACCCACGAGCCCTCCAGGAGCTTGCGCTCGGCGTAGAGCGCCAGCTTCTCGTTCGTCACGAGCGTGGCCTCGGCCTCCCAGGGGGCGGGCGGCGGGTCAGGGCTCGTGAGCGCGTGCTTGATGTCCGCGTCGAACCACTGGCGGTGGAAGCGGTTGCGCGCTGCCATGCCGGGCTCCAGGACGAAGAAGACGGGGATGGGCTTGTCCCCCTGTAGCCAGGCGTAGGCCCCTCGCGAGGTCATCGGCGGCACTGCCCGCCCGAAGAGAGCAATCGCGGCCCACGCGCCAACTGCGAGGATGCGCGTGGGTGAAACCTCCTCGATGGTCTGGGTGAGGAAGCCCCGGCACGCGTCGACCATCTTGTCCTTGATCGGAGTGCGCCCCGGAGCGCAGCGGAGCGCCGAGTCGTACGCCACCGGACCCTGCCAGTATTCCTTCACGGCACGTCGGAGCATCATCCCCGCGGTGCCCTGGAACGGGCGACCCATGGTGTCGTCGTCCTTCGTCGGCGCCCCGCCGACCACCAGGAGACCGCCCGGCATCCCCTCTGCCCCGATGCACGGGTTCCGCAGCCGCGAGTTCGCAGCCTGGGTGCCCGACAAGGCGCAGCGGTCACACCCTCGTCCCTTCGCGCCGGCCGCTGGCCACTTGTCGCGGTCCAGAGGTCCGGTCAGCTCCACGAGAGCTGGTGTCGGTCGGTAGTCCTGGTAGATCGGAAGGCGCATCACTTCCCCTTGATGTTGATCGCGACCGCCATGATGGTGGCGAGCGCGTTGGCCGACTCGGGCGCGAGCCCAGACGCGACCAGCTCCTCCTTGACCAGCTCGATGACCTGCCGCTTCGCATCGTCGATGAGCTGCGGCGTGACCACGGTGCCTGGAGGAGCAAGGCGAGCGAGGAGGGCTCGGGCGCGCTTCTCGGCACGCCCGAGCGCCTCGCCCGGGATGGGGGACGCGTCTCGCTTCACGATGTCGTAGCCCGCGTCTCGAACGACGCGCAGCATCTCGGCCCAGCCCTGGGGGTTGGGCGAGCGCTGAACCAGCTCGGCGATGAGCGACGCGTCCTGGGTGCTCACGACAGATCGTCCCCCATGTCCATGACCTCCAGCGTGCGGTCGATGCGGGAGTCGAGGTCCGTGATGCGCTGGAGGCAAGGCACCGACTCCTTGATCGCTGCGCACCTCGCCTTCAGCTCGTCATGGTCGGTGAGGCTCTCCTTGTCCATGAGGTAGGCGAGCACGTCACGGAGCTTGCGCGCCTCCAGCAGCTCCTTGGCGACCGCGGGCTTGGCAGCAGGTGCCTTGGCCTTGGGCTTCGGCGCCTCTTCCTCCTCGTCGTCCCCCTCGGGCTCCGGGTCCTTGCCGTGCTTGGCGTAGACCTTCTCCATGTGCCCCTTCGGCTGGAGGACGCCGTGCTCGTTCTCCTCCATCTCCTCCTCGTCCTCGTCGGGCTCGTGCGGGGCGGGCTTGGCCTTGGTCGCTGGCTTGGACTTGAGCGCCTCCTTCATCGCGGGCGTGATGACGTCGCTCGTGGGCAGCGCGTCCACCTCCTCGTCGCTCATGTCCGCGTCGTCGACCGGCTTCTTCCCGCGGGGCTTGGCGGCGGGCTTCTCGGGCTTCGGCGCCTTGGCGGGGTTGGCAGCCGCGATGCCGGCGATCTTGTCCTTGTCGATGAGCGGCTTGGACGGCGCGGGCGCAGGCTCGGGAGCAGGGGCGGCGCTCGGCGTGCGCCCCGTCTCGACGAACGGCATCTTCGCCAGGGGCGTCTTGTTGAGCAGGTCGGCGACGTTGGGCGCGTCCTGCGCCTTGTCGCTCGCGGCGGTCAGCTCCGCCGCCGCCTTCACCACGTGGAGCGCCTCGTGCGGCGTCATGCTCTCGATCGTCAGGTTCATCTTCATGTGCGGTTCCTCTTTCCTTCGCCTCAGACGAGGCCCTTCTGCCTTGCGATCCACTCGCTGACCACGAGCTTCCCTTCTGCGTTGTCCGCGTCGTCGTACACCTCGGAGTCCGGGTGGACGTGCGACTGCGGTATCCAGTGCTCCTCGCCGTCGATGATGCAGAGGAGCGCCTTCTCGGTGGCCTTGCGGCACGTGACGTCCTTGAACGTCACCGTGGGGTCGGTCTCGCGCATCAGAGCACCCCCACGAACGGAAGGGCAGGCTGGACGAAGCCCTCGTTGGCCAGCTCGGTGTTGGCGAGACGCACCGCGCTCTCCGGCGCGCGCGCGACCTCTCCGAGCATGCGGCGCGCGCGCTCCACGCCGGCCGCGAGGCTGAACAGGTCAGCGCGGCGCAGCTCCAGCGCCGCGTCATGCAGAACGTCGTCCAGGTTCGCTTCGTCGTCCACGATCATCAGTTGGTTCATCCTGTCTCCCTTCCTCACGCTGCCACGAAGGCAGCCTTGGCCCGTTGCTTGACGTGCTCCACGCACTCGTCCGGGTCGACGCCCGGGGGCAGCCGCAGAGCGGCGGCGGTCTTCCCCACCACGCGGAGCTGGCGCGCCAGCGACGTCGCCTCCATGTGCGCGTCCCCGTCGAACACGAGCAGGATGGGGCGCCGCGCGTTGCAGAGCATCTCCACCTGGTCGTGCGAGGGCTTGCCGAGCACCGCGACGGCGTTCGGGTAGAAGGGGAACGTGTCGAACACGCCCTCCACGACCAGCACGGGCTCGTCGGTGGTCACGTAGAGCGCGTCCTCGTTGTAGAGCGTGTCGGAGCGCGAGAAGCCCTCCGAGTAGAGGTACGGCATGGGATGCTTCTTGCGCCACGCGCGCCCCACATAGCCGACCATCTTGCCGGCCTTGTAGATCGGCACCACGACGCGCCCCATGAAGCGTCCGCGGACGCAGGCGCCGATGCGGGCGCGCTCAATGACGTCGGGCGTGACGCCGACGCGGTGCTTCGCGAGGTACTTTCGCGCCGCCAAGCACGCCATCGAGGTCTGCCCCTCGGGCAGCCAGAGCGGGACGAAGCCCTCGGGCAAGTTGATCGCTGGCGCCTCCTCCTTCGGCCGCACCACGACGGTGTTGGCGTCGAACGGCAGGTCGTCGGAGTTGATGCGCCCCTGCGAATCGCAGCGGTAGCACTTCCACCAGCCGCTCGTCATGCTGACTTCGAGGCACTGCTTTCGGTCCACCTTGTGGACGACCATCTCGCAGAACGGGCAGTTGGCGCGGACCTTCCCCTTCAGGTTCGGTCGCCGGCCCGCCACCGCGTCCAGCACGAGCTGGGAGTCATCGTTGTAGGCGCTCATCGTGGTGACCTACCCTTCGCGCGGGCAGTGCTGGCGATCTTGGTGCAGCCGCACTCCACGCAGCAAAGCGCGCCGTCGTGCCCCTTGATGCCGCCGACGTTGCGGTGCCCGCAAGGCTTGCCAGTGAGCGCGGGGATGGCGTGGCACGTCCACTCCTCGCGCTTCGAGCACCGCGGGGCGTGCATGGTCGGCTTGTCGTCGTGCGCGGTGAGCCCGCACTCGGGGCAGGGCCGGCAAAGAGGGCACGGTGTCGAATCGGGGTACCGCTTGCGCTGGCTCATGTGGCCACCACCTGTCCGATCTCGTACGCGCACGGGAAGGGGCCGACCTTGACGCGGCTGCGCCCCGTTCGGTGCTTGGCGACGTTGAGCACCACCTGGAGGTCCTCGCCCTCGCCCTGGAGGTTGAGCGTGACCACGAGGTCGGCCACGCGGATCTTGTGCATGCTGTCCGCGACGTCGTTCAGGTCGAGGACCTTCTTCTTGTCCTTCTGGCGGTTCGCTTGCGAGGCGGTCCAGCAGAACGTCTTCCGCTCGTGCGCGTAGATGCGGAGCCCCTCGTAGACGACGCGCCCGCTCGTGTACTCGGACGACTGATCGCCCTTCTTGGCCTTGACGCCCACCTTGTCGCCGTAGTCGACGACGAGGAGGTCCATCTTGCGTCCGTAGAACTGTTCGCAGGCGTCGACCCACTCCTTGATGTCCTCGATGGTGGTGGCGTACGGCGTGAAGTCCATCACGACGAACTTCCCCAGCCGACCCGCGAGGGCCTCCAGGCGAGCGCGCGCCTCCTTCGTCTCGCCGGCCTTGAGAGCGTTGATCGGGATGCCGGTGATGTTGGCCTTGACGCGAGCGAGCACCTCGGCGCGCGGCAGCTCCAACGTGGCGTAGCCGACGAAGAGCCCAGTGGGCAGGCTGACGCCCGCGATGTGGCTCAGCATCATGCTCTTGCCGTCACCGCTCGCACCCACCGCGACCCCGAGCCCGCCCCGCACGAGCCCGCCGTCCAGCACGCCGTCCAGCTCGATGATGCCGGTGGGGAGACGCTCCAGCTCGCGGAGGGACGCCATCTCGTTCCAGCTCTCGGTGCCGAGCACCGTACCGACCGACGTGTCCGCCACGCCGATGCGCGCGGCCTTCGACTCCAGGGCGAGCACGCGGGACAGGTCGCCCTTCTTGCCGTGCGACTCGATGGCGGCCAGCACTGCCTCGTCCCGCATGCGTTGCTGGAGGATGGGCGCCAGCTCCGCGATGACGCTCTCGGCGTCGGGCATCCCCGAGTCCTCAGCGTCGTCGAACAGGTCCGCGACGGCCTTCACCGCTTCGAGGGTGAGCTTGCCATCCTGCATCCACGAGCGAAGGCGCTGGATGACGAGCACGCCCGCCGAGGGGCCGTGCCCGACGTCCTGGTAGATCGCATGCGCGGCGCGGACGGCGTGCTTGCTGGCGTCCAGCTTCAGCAGCTCTGGATCCAGCACCGTGCCGACGCGTCCGTAGAACCGGGGGTTGGAGCACGTGAGCGTGACCACCGCCTTCTCGAACACGGGGTCGAGGTTGTAGGGCTTGGAGTTCTTGACGGCTACCACGGCATCCTCCCCCGCTTGATCTCGTCTTCGAGCCTGTTCCGCATGTCGACCGCCTCCGCGCGGGCCGCCTCCACCATGTCGTCGTAGGTCGAGGCGGGGAAGAACTTGGCCAGAGCCTCCTCACGGGGCATGCCCTGCCCGATGGCGCGCCGGAGGTCGTGGTAGCGGACGAGGAGGGCCTTGTGCGTCTTGCCGAGCGCGAGCCGCCCGCCCTGCGCGGACGACGCCACCACCTCGCGGTCCTCCTCGTCGGCGAGGCGCTTCTCCATCTGGCTGGCGGAGAAGATCACTCCCACGGGCGGGAGCGGTACAGGCATGCCCTCCGTCCAGCCGCCCGTGTGCGTCCGCGCGAGCCACCACCGTCGCACGGCGTAGATGCACCACGCGGCCGGCGCCGTGTCGTAGGCGATGAGCTGCTGAGCGGCCTTCGCCAGGAGCGCGTACGACTTGGAGCGCGGGCTCAGGTTGGCCAGCAGGAAGCACTTGGAGCCGTACTGGCGCTCCACGGCTCCGCGGAAGCACGCTGCCAGGTGGCGGACCTGGTAGTCCTCGGGGTCGCTCGGAGAGAGCTTCAGCGGAGGAGGCACCTCAGCGGCGCGGACGATGCTGTCCCCGGGGTAGGGAGGGAGCCCCGCCAAGGGGAAGCTCGGCGAGGGAAGGGGGCGCGCAGCACCCCCACCGAACCCCGCTCCCCTCTCGTCCTCGAAACGAAGAACCGAGGCGCCGCTCGTCGGCGCGTTCTTCTCTTGAGAAGATCGCGTCCTGAGACTCTCCCCTGAGACATATACACTACTCGGGGACAGCCCTTGATTAGCCCCCAAACCCGGGGGGGTCGACAGCCCTTGATTCGAGGTCGACAGCCCTTGATTCGACTTCTTGCGTCCCGCGCCCATGCGCTTTCCTCCGTGCGTTGCCGCGCTTTCCAGCCACGCGCGCGTCTCCTCGGGCACCGCGACGCGCTCCGCGCCCGCCAGCGAGAGCATCCGGGCGCCACGCACTCGCCGCACGTAGACGTCCCGCGTCGTCCACCGCTTGCCGCAGGGGACCTGCTTGGGCTGCCAGCCGATGACCTCGACCAGCGAGGCGCGCGTGAGCCGCACCAGCGCGTCCCGGACGTTCTTCTCGTGCATGGGCACGAAGCCCTCCGCGCGCGCGATGCCCTTCGTGGTGATGTGCGTCAGACCCTGGCGGTCACGTCGTGCGCAGAGCACGAGCCACACGTGCCACGCCGGGCGACCGAGCTTCACCTTCAGCTCTTCCTCCGGCACGGTGGCGAAGCCCGCGACGCGGTGCTCAACGCCTACGAGGCGCGTGGCTACGTTGCTCACGCGCGCACCATCCCAGAAGCGAACGCCCGTTGGGCGCAAAGGCACTCCACGGCGTGTTGGTTGGCAGCGGGGGAGACTCGCTTGCCCACGACGTAGAGGCCCACCGACGCGCGTTCGCTTCTGAGATGGTGCATGGCTCCCCGAGATCTCGCGGCTAGAGCCCTCGGCGTTGCGACGCCGACGAGCTTGCGAGAGGCCCTGGGTGTTAGCGCAGTGCTACGAGGGCACGCAACGCAAAAGCGCTACGGTGTAGCAAAAAGGTAGAGCTGAACGATCAGCCGAAAAAAACGAGGGCGCCACGCGGTGTGAACGCGGGCGCCCCGTCGTGTGCCTTACTGCTACGGCAACGCGCGCGCAGCGCTGCGCGCCCCGCAACGCGCTACGTCTGCGCAGGGCTCGCGCGCTTCTCGCGCCGAGCGGCGAGCGCCGCAAGGGACGTCGGCAGAGGCTCCACGAAGGTCTCGAACCCTTCGTTCGTGTACGCGCTCTGACGCACCCGCGCGTGGCGCTCGGTCCACGTGTTCCCCTTGTCAAGCACGTCCCACACCTCGAACTGGTCGCCACCCTCGCGGATGGCGCCCGTCGCGTCCCTGTCCACTCGCATGCCGCGCCCCGCTCGCTGGAGGGTGGCGATGATGCTCTTCATGCCCCCAGCGTTGACGACGGCGCGCAGCTCCGGGACGTCGATGCCCTCGTTGAAGACGCGCGAGCACACGATGACGTCGAAGTGGCCCTGGACCATGCGCCGGATGTGGCTCTTTCTGAAGTCGATCGAGTGCGAGCCCCACACGAACTCGGCCTGGACCCCGTTCTTCATGAGGAGGTTGGTGAGCGCGCGCCCGTGCTCCACCTGCTCCACGAACACGAAGGCCGGCTTGGTGGAGCGCTTCACCATGTCCACCACGACGGCGTTCCGCAGCGTGCTCCGCACCACCAGCTCCCCGTAGGCGCCCGTCCACGTGGGGCGTGCCGAGTGCTGCTCCACGGTCACCATGCGGATGGTGGGCTTGGCGAGCACGCCCGCCTTGATGAGCACGTCGGCGCGCACTCGATGGACGATGGGCCCCAGGGCACCAAGCGCGTACTGGCTGCGCGCGTCGCCACGAGCGAGCGGGGTGCCGCTGAGGCCGACGCGGTAGTAGGCATTCTTGGTCCGCATCACGAGCGCGTAGAACGAGTCGGCCGGCACCGTATGGCACTCGTCCACGATCAAGCCCTCGGCGGACTGGAGGAGGTCGATGGCCGCGCGTCGCGCGGGACTCGTCTTCACCTGCTTGAGCGCCGCGCCGAGGGACTGGTAGGTGGCGCTCACGAGCTGCGCGCCCTCGGGGATGGCGAACTTCCCCTCCAGCACGCGACCCGCGACGAGGCCCGGGGAGCGCTTCTCGTAGCGGCTGGCGATGTCATCAGCGAGCTGGGAGCGGTGCACGAGAGCCAGCCACCGGCATGGCAGCGCACGAGTCAGCCCGACGGCGATCTCTGTCTTGCCTGCTCCGGTGCCAAGCCAGAGGATGCCGCGCTTACGCTCCACGATCTTCATCACCGCTTCGCGCTGGTAGTCCCGCAGCCACTCCAGGTCGGCGGCAGGGTCCAGCAGGCAAGGTGGCTTGCGGTTGTCGATGAACGTGACGGTGAGCCCGTCCTCCTTGGCCGCCTTGGCCACCATCCGGTCGAACCCGGCCGGGTAGGTGTTGGTGAAGGAGTTGTAGAGGCACACCTTCGTCGGCTCGACCTTGCCACGCCGCTCCCCCTCGAACGTGAGGTACTCCACGAGCCACCCACGCTCCTCGTCCGTGGCGCGCGCGAGGCGCGAGTTGAGCGTCCCTGTCTCGATCCACATGGCTTGGTCCTCGTTTCACGTGCAACGGGGCCCCACGTTCGGGCGCTGGGGCCGTTTCCTGGGCGCTCCCGAGCGCTGCGCGCGAACGCGCGCTCGGCGCGTTACGCGGCGTCCTGCGCGGACTTCTTCTTGTCGTAGTAGGCCACCCGAGCCTGCCACTTGGCGATCAGCTTCTTCTCCGCCTCCACTCGCTTGAGCGCGCGAGCAAGCTGGATGCGGTGGTGGTGGAGCATGCTTCGCGCGCGGCTCTCGCGCCGGTCCACGGCGCGCTCGACTCCCTGCCGCTGGCGTGCGCGGACCTCCTCCTTCGTCGGGGGAGGGGGCGCGACGAGGGACTCCGCGATGCGCTTGGCGCCTCGTGGGTTGATGCGGTACGCGGCCTCGAACGCCTCGCGCTTCTCCTGGTCGTCGGCGAGCACTCGCGCGATGGCGCGCGTCGTGTCGAGCTGCCTCGGGCTCCGGTGCGCCGTTCGCCTGCACGCGATGAGCCACCTCGGCCACGAGGACGTGCCGAAGGCGCGCAGCTTGCCCATGCTGCGGAGCAGGTTCTCCACGGCCTCCGCTTCGGTGACGGCGCGCGACCACCACCAGCACCGCTTGGGAAACTCGTCCATCCTCATCGCGCCACCAGGGGGAGCGAGCGACGCGCCCACTCGCGGCACGCCTGGACGCGCTCTTCGGGGCCCATGAAGAAGCGGCGGTCGCCTTTGATCAGGTAGAGCACGAGCCCCGTGGCTGCGATCTCGTGGAGCACGCCCTGGACGTCCGAGTCGTCGAGAGCGCCAGCGCGGTACTCTCGCACCGCGAGCATCATGATGCCGGGCGGGGGGCGCTCGGCAACGTCGAAGAGGAGCCCGAGGTGATCAGGCCGACGGGACTCGCCCCCAAGCAGGCCGTGGCGGTAGGCGCAGAAGTAGTCCCGGCACGGCTGCGGGCGGTGGGCGTAGACGCGGCACCCCGACCCGCTAGGAGCGAGATTCTCGCAGGGCTGCCCCTCGGGCTTGCCGATCGCCTCCACCTCCTTGACGGTGCAGCACGCCGAGCACGAGCCGCAGGGGTGCTCGGCGTGCATGCGCTCCAGGTGCTTCTTGGCCAGCCGAGTCTTCTGGCGTGGCGTGAGCGGGCCCTTGGGGTCGCCGACGATGCCGCCCGCGCGGAGCATCGTACCCCGCTTCTTACGCGCCGCGCCGGCCACGCGTTCCTCCCTTCTTCGGCTTGTCGGCCTCGGTGTCCTTGGGGTCGACGCCCAGCGCCTTGATGCGCTTCAGCAGCGGGGGCGCGTCGGCGTGCGCGTCGAGCAGGCTCTTCACGCTCACGTACCAGTGCCGCCCGACCCGAGTGCCGATGAGGCGCCCCGTCGTGACCTGGCGGTGGATGGTTCCGATGTTCGCGACCCCGATGGCCTCGGCCGCCTCGGCGGCTGTCACATAGCCCGCCTCTCGCATGATCTCGGCTTGTGCTCTCATGGCTGGCATACCTGTCCTTTCTATCACCGATGTCTCTTTCGCACTAGGTGCGGTCACTCGCGGGCGCCGAGCAGGATGAGCAGGCCGTCGCCCAGCTCGCCCCCCTTGCCGGCAGCACGGCGCAGCCCCCGCTTGGCGGCTTGGAGATCCTCCTTCGTGGTGAAGGTCAGCTCCAGCACGAGCGGGCGCGCGGGAGCCTCGGGGCTCTCGACGGGGAGCGCCTGCACGTTCTGCATCACGTCGTCTTCCTCGACGGACGTGGCCAGCGCCAGGAGGTCGTTCACCTCCGCCTCCGAGTAGCCGGTGAGCGTGAGCTGCGGCACCGTCCAGCCCGACTCGTGAAGGTCGGTGATGATCTTCTGGACGGCCGCGAGGTCCAGCTCCCCGCGTAGCTTGTTCATGCTGACGCCCATGGCGCGCCGCATCTCCTCGGTTCCATCCCACACGACGGCGAGGACGTGGGTGAGCCCCGCGCGCTCGGCAGCGCGCTTTCGGTGGTGTCCGTCCACGACGTAGGTGCCGTCCTCGCGCTCCTGGATGAGGATGGGCTGGACCATCCCCACCTGCTTGACGTTGGCGACCAGCATCTCGAAGTCGTCCTTCGCCATCTTGTTCGGGTTGTCGGGGTCCTCGATCAAGTCAGCGATCGCAGCCCGCACCACCTTCGGTTCCTTCATCGTCGTCGCTCCTTCTCTTGCCGGGCGTAGAACGCGCCCAGGTAGTGGCAGTAATCGCACCCCGCGTGGCTGTCTCCAGCGAGGCTGAGGGTGCGGCATCGGTCGGACATCTCGTCCAACAGAGGGCTGGACGCCCCCCGCCGAAGGCGCTCCGCAGCGTCCACGCTCCCGAGCAGGCGCTCACCGCGCGTCAAGGGGCGCCTCCTGCTCCTCGTAGTCAGCGGGCTCGGGGGCGGCGTCGCCAAGCGCCCATCCGTACCTGTCCCGCTTCGCAAAGCCGAAGACCTCGATCTGCTCCAGCGCAAGCAGGATGGCATGCCGGCTAGAGAACCCGGACCGACGCCACACCTCGTTCACGGGCATCGGGTCGCCCCCCACGTTCGCGCGCAGGATCTCGTGGACTAGCTTCCTCGCTCCGCTCAACTTGGCGGGCTCCTTCCTAGGCTTTCTCATGACTCCCTCCAGAGGTTGTAGAGCACCGCGTTGTTGGCGAGCCGTTCCCGCCCTCGTCGGACGTCCCGGTAGACGTGCGCGGCGGAGACGCCCAGCGCGTGAGCGACGAGGGCGGGGGGCTCCTCGTGCACGATGACGCGCGCTGCCGCTTCGGCGCCGTTGCCCAGCTTGCTGAGCACGTAGTCGACCTGGGCGCGCGTGGCGTCGGCGTGCTGCTTCTGTTCGAGGAGCGAGTGCGGGTCCTCGCCCCCGGAGAGTTCGTCCAGCGGGGCCCCGTGCACGCCGCGCAACGTGGGCAGGTGGTGGTCGGCTTCGCTCACTGGCGCACTCATGCGCCAGCACCACCTGCGCAGCGCGAGGGCGCACGCTCGCCACGCATACGCCGCGAAGGGGACGCCGCACTGGACGTCCCACGTTCGGCTAGCGCGGAGCGCGGCGAGCGCGGCCTCCTGCTGTAGATCGGCGAGGTCGGCCCACCACACGCGTGCCTTGTAGCGGCGCGCGCATCGGTGGGCGACGTCGAGGATCTCTTGGTTCACTTGCGGCGCCTCCGCTCCTTGAACCGCTCGATCAGCTCCTCGGCTTCCTTCTCGTCGGCCACGGGGCAGAGGAAGCCCTTGCCGACGACGTAGAGGCCGTCGAAGCGCCGCTCGGTGCGCAGGTCCCCGCTCGTGTCGAACGAGACGCCATCGGTGAACCGGATGCGTGTCACATCGGCCTCCCGCACTTGGAGCAGTAGGTGGTGGCGATGCGCGTGGGCTTGAGCCACGAGCGGATGAGGATGCCGGGGATCTCGTACCACTTGGGGATCGCGTACCACATCAGCCACCTTCCTTCTTCCAGGTGCCGACCTGCTTCAGCTTCTCCGTGACGCCCTGCACGATGCGGGCGGCGGTGCGGAGGTCCAACGTGGTGCGGCGCACGTCGAACGGGGTCCAGAGCGTAGGGTCTCGTGCTGCGCCATCCTCGATGTCTTCGGCCAGCTCGTCCAGCACCACGCCCAGCTTGAGCGAGAGCGCGATGATCCTGTCTCGACTGGCCTTCTGCTCGGGCGTCACTTGCGCTTCTCCTGTAGCTGGTCGAGGACGCGTTGCCACGCGACGCCAGCGAGGTTCGACTCCGCGACGGCGAGCAGGTTCGGCCCGTCCCAGACCTCGGCGACGAACGTGCCCGTTGGGCGGGGCTCACCGCGCGTGGTCACGTTGGGGCCGAACCAGCGGCGAGCGGTCCGCTCCACGTTGGTGCGGTTCACGTGCCCGACCCCTTGGACTTGGGCTCCTCGACGAAGTTGAACGACGAGAACGGGCAGAACCGGCAGAGGCGGCCGACGCGGATGCCGCGGAACACGAGCGAGAGGAGCGCCGCGCGCTTCTTGCAGTCCGGGCACGAGTCCTTGTGGGCCTTGTAGTTCTCCGACGCGGTGACCGCGCGGTGCATCGCGTCTCGGAGGGACGTGGTGGTGCCCGGGTTCGTCTTGGCGGGGTCGCCGCCTGCGATGAGCTTCACGCTGCACCTGCCATGTCGCGGTTGATGCGGGTGCGCTCGGCGTTGAGCAGCTCCTCGGCCCTCGCGAGCCCGAGCAGGTGCACGGCGGCGATGAAGCGCTTCTCAGCGATCGAGTGCGCCATGGGGCCGACGAGACGGTTGAGCGCACTGCCCTCCGCGACGAGGGCGCGCCCCTTCGGCGCCGACTTCGACTCGCGCTGCTTGGTGCGGTAGCGGTCGAGCGCGTTCCGGGCGTTGTGCTGCGTGATGTTGGCCATCTCGGCGAGCTGCGCAGGCGTCAGCTCCCCGTGCTTGGCGGTGAGCCGCTCGATGAGCGCGAGGAGTTCGCCACGGCGGCGGGTGGTCTTCTTGGTGTTCATGTGATCGTTCCTTTCGGTCATGTGCTGGTTACGGGTCCAGGCCATTCGGCCATCACGAAGTCGGCCATCTTCTGCCGGGGGCGTTGCCCGTCGGCGATCAAGCGGGCGAGCGAGTCCAGGGCGTCTCTGAACTCCTCGTCGCGGTACGCGTGGGCGAGTGCCCAGTCCTTCGCGTCCTCGGAGCACGGGTCGGCCTCGGCGACGAGGACAGCCCAGCGAGGCGCCCACCACGTGTTCTGGAGGTTCTGTCCGGGGATGGACTTGCCACCGGAGACCCAGCTCTCCTCCACCTCGGGGTGGGACTCCACGGGGACGCCGACGTCGCGGAGCCGCGAGAGGGTGCCGTCCCAGCGGATGGGCAACAGGCCCGCGTCCCGCAGCCTGCGGTTGAGCGTCGGAGGCTTGTCGCGTGGGACGTTCTGCACGTTCGGCCCGGGCGACGCGCGGCCGGTGAACGAGGGGTTGGGCTGGCCGTTCTTCATCGGGAAGAGGTCGGCCAGCGCAGGGGGCTTCGGCTTGCTCACGTGCTGCCCTCGTCGTCGGCAGGGGGGTCGATCGAGTCTGCTTCCTCGACGAGGCGCGCGACGCGCGCGGACAGCTCGGCCGCCTCCTTCCTCAGCTTGCTGGCGCGGAAGCGCGCATCGAGGACGAAGTTGCGGAGGCCCTCCTTGCCGTTGAGCGCGACGACGGCGTTGACCGCCTCGCGGTACTCCTCGTTGGTGGCCATCTGCTTGATCATGCGGACGTAGAACGGCACCACCTCGTCCGTCGAGAAACCGTTGGTGAGCACCCAGTAGGAGCTGAGCGCCTCGACCATCCACGCGGGCGCCCAGCTCTCCGACTCGGGGCCCTTCTTGCGTCCGCGTCGGGGCTCGCCCGTCTCCTCTCGGCGCGTCTCCACCCCCGCGCCCTGGAGCACGCGGCGGGTGAAGTCGTCGTGGAAGGTGGTGAGCCCGCTCTCGCGGAGCTGGCCTCGAAGGTAGGCGGCCTTGCAGGTGGCCGTCTTCCAGTGGTCCGCGAAGGACGAGCGGGTGGAGATGCGTGCGCCGCAGCGCACGCACTCCTTCGTGGCCAGCTCGCTCACTGCGCCTCCGCCGCGGCGTCGGCCTTGAGGACGGCGACGGAGAGGTTGGCGCGCAGCGTCTCCAGCCGCTCGCGGATCTCGTCCAGCTTGCACCCGAGGAGGGCCTCGTAGCGGGCGACCTTGCTCTCCACCGCGTCGCAGGCGGTGATGCGGTTCTGGTATCCCTTCGCGCCGAGCTTGGCGTCGTCCAGCTCCTTCTCCATCGCCTCGGCCTCCGCGGTCGCCTCAGCGGTGAGCGCGTCGAGGATGGCGCTGACCGCCTCGTCGGAGCGCATGGCCGGCACGCGGTTGATCGAGTGGTTGGTGACTGCCCCGAGCACGCGGGCGACGCTGGCGAGCTTGCCGGAGTGCGACGGGGGGATGAAGTAGACGCCGCCCGTGTCCCGCAGCCCGAGCGCGTCCAGGCGGGGCATGAGGCGGACGAGCCAGTTCGAGAAGTCCTCGGTCTCAAGTTGGCCGAGGGCAGCGTCGTAGGCCACCGAGACCTCGCGCCGCATGCGCTCGATGAACTCGCTCGTGTCGTCGTAGGCCGAGACGCCCTCGACCTTCACGCGGCCCACGGCGTCGAGCGTGACCTTGCAGAGCACGTCGTACTCCAGCTCCGGGGCGGGCTCGGCGTCCCCGCTGGCGGGGCCGACGACGCGCTCCTTGACGATGGCGAACCCGTTGCCGCGCCCGAGGGGGCGCACGAGTCGGCGCGCCTCGCGGAGCGTGTTCGCTGCGCGGCGCAGGGCGGTGGCGGGGGAGCACGCCGTGGGCATCTCCTTCTCGTCGAGGCCCTCGGCGAGCCACGCGGTCTTGAGCGCCTCGTAGTCGACGCGCCCGCTGAGGCGCCACCAGACGATCGCGCCAGCGCTGGGCACGTGCTCGTCGACGGCGACGACGGACTTCACATCGTGGATGGCGGAGGTGGCGGGGGTCGTGTGCTGGGTGTTCATGTGCTGGTTCTCCTTCAGGCTGCGGTACGGCGGTTGGTGGGGTGCTTGATGCGGACGGTGCGGCCCCAGGCGGGGTCGGGGCCCTGGTAGGGGCCGACCCCAACCCAGATCATCTTGACGCCGCGCGGCTCGGGGCCGACGTCGCCGATCTGGAGGTCGGTGATGCAGACGATGACCTGCGGGCGGGGGCGCTCCCGCATGACCGCGGCGATGGCGGGCCGCATGTCGGTGCCGCCCCCGCCCTTGAGGCGCTTCATCACCTCCTGGACGTTGCGCGCCTTCGAGATGCCGGTGACGGCGGCGTCGCAGGTGCAGAGGGTGACGCTGGCGCCGACGGCGCGGAGGATGCCG
>JACCDG010998843.1_pt1 | contig 19733 bp, 14 predicted proteins | sample 7442471 | NCBI WGS metagenome assembly JACCDG01 (sample SAMN15323444, study PRJNA562643) | freshwater metagenome | isolation source: river surface water | place: USA:Blue River Watershed | collected 2017-08-17 | reverse complement strand
GAATGTTGTTCAATCGAATGCTGTATTTGCTTGGACTTTTCCGGTCATACGCAAGCTGAATGAGGAGTTCTTGAGGTGGTTTTGCTAGGTTAATCGTGAGCAATTCCGCAGGAACGGCTTGAAAATAAGGAGCGTGAACAAATGCGTGCATTTGTGCACTGTCTGCGAGGTAACTCGTGATGGCCCCTTGGTAATAGGCGTTACTCGCATCTGCACGTAGCCTACTATGCATTCGATCTGGATGGAAGAAAAAGAAGGAACCTAGGTAATAAATGATGGGTATTACGAATAGAAAGACTTTTGCTTTTCCGGAGTTAGGAGTTGAAATCAATAACAGCAGGGTCACTATGAAAGCGATGCTTGCATAGGTATGAAAGCGATCGGCAAGAATGAGGGTTGTGATGGATGCATCTTGACTACGCCCCAGGCATATCATTCCCCCTGTGACAATAACTTGAATCCAAATGAGGAGTGGGAACTCCCATTCGGAACGCTTACGGGCATTTGTTCGAATAGCCCATATGCTTAGTAACGCAAGACTGGCACCAAAACTGGTATTTAGAAGGATTTTGTACGTATCCGAGAGGGGCCAAGCTGCATTTCCCAAAAAGACGAGTAGCGCCATGGGCGCTTGAAATAGGCTGTCAATGAGCGGCTGGCTGTTGGCTACTTGTGGTTGATGCAGGACCAAATAGCCCAATCCCGCGATTGCGCCTAAGCTTAAACACAGGACGGTTTTCGCCATGGGATGACGGCTTATCCCCATGTAAATGCCTAAGCAGGGAATCATAGCCCAGCCTTCTGTGGATACCAATGGATAGGTCAACAAGAGCCCAATCAAGAGGAAGAAATGGGTTCTTTTTGACGTTTCATACGCGATCGTAACGAGAAATAGCAAGGAGCCGGTATGCTGGAGAACGCCTATTAGGTTATAGTTGTCGGCGCTCGCAGTGGGAGCTACAAGTAAGCATGCGACTGGAATGAGGTAAGCGTACGAATAATTTTGGTTTTTGATGTACCGATAAAAGGTATATAAGATGCCCAATAAAAGCGCATTCGCTGTTACGATTAAGTATTTGATTTGGAGACTCCCGAAGATGAAATACCCAAGGAGGACAAATAGTTTACCAAAAACGAGGAGATGGATATGATTGTGAGGTTTGAATAAAAATTGAATAAATCCGATAAAATTGTCTTTATGGAGGTGTTCAATTAACTCAAAAAACAGAAAATCATCTCCCCAGCTCGGGAAATTGATGAGCGTAGTGGAGAGAAAATAGAAGTGAAAGACAAGGGGGATTGTAGCGAGACAAAGAAATAAATGGTTTCTTGTCAACTTCATCTTAGTTTTCTCTTTTTAAATAGTCATTGCGCGAAAGGTATTTTTCGATAATGACATAGAGTAGAATAAAGAGGTAACGGGACCCCATTTCTTTGATTTTCAAGTTGGATTCTCCGGCTTTGCGATTTCGCCATGAGTTGGGCAAAACACCATAGGAATATCCCCGAATGATGGCTTTCAATGGCAACTCAATGGTCAAGTTAAAATGCGCAGAAAGGAAGGGTTTTAGCCCTTGAATCGTTGATTTTTTGTATAGTTTAAACGCATTGGTTGAGTCATTGTAGGACATGCCCAGCAGGAAACGAATCAGCGTATTGGCAAAGCGATTAATGAGGTACTTGTGTTTGGGATAATCGTAGGTTGCTCCACCACGAATGAATCGGGAACCGAAGACGCAATCTAAATTTTCAGAAACCATTTTCCGGTAGAAAGCGATTAGGTCAGCAGGATCATCGGACAAATCGGACATCATAATCGCCACACAATCACCTTGGAATCGTTCGAGTCCATAACGGATGGCATAGCCAAAACCATTGGGTCCATGATTCGTATGAACGACTAATGTGGGAATCGTTTCTTGAATGCGCGTGAGTAGTCCTAAGGTATTGTCCTTGGAATTGTCATTTACGACGACAATTTCATGATCGATTTTTTCATCCTGCAATTTGGCGTAAAGGGTTCGTAGGGTCTCTTCGATAGATCCTTCTTCGTTGTAGGCAGGTAAAACGATACTTAATTTCATTTAGGCTAAAATGGCTTTTAATGCGGCCTCGTCGGCGATGAACCAATCGTGTACTTCTTGCAATAAGGTTGGAACGCTAATTTCAGGGGTCCAAGCACTGAATTCGGTTATTTTGCGGTTATCTGTGATGTAGATGGGTAAGTCACCTGGGCGGTTTTCCAAAGATGATCCCATTTCAATTGTATTACCCGTGATTTGGCTACACAAGTCGGTTAATTCCGCCAGAGAAACGGTGTTTTGCAAGCCGCCACCCACGTTGAAAATTTGACCTTTCTGTAGTCCCAAATTGGCAATTTGCCATTGAACCAAACGGAACAAATCACGCACATGCAGTACATCACGCGCTTGTTGGCCCAAGCCACCATATCCAATATACCCTAAGCGACCTTTCCAGAAGTGTTTTGCCATCCAAAGTACGATCACACCTTGGTCGATTTTACCCATTTGGTAGGGACCACTTAAAACACCGCAACGGTTGATTACAGCCGGCAATCCAAAGTTGTGAGCAAATTCTTGAATGAAATATTCGGAGGCTAGTTTCGTTGCACCGTATAACGATCGCAGACCTTCAAGTGGGTAATTTTCAGCGACGCCTTCTTTCGAGAGACCCGCTAAAGCTTGGTCGTCTGAAAGATTAAAACGATTGGGTGATGCGACTAAATTAGCTTCCGCTAAGGTGTCGTAAGGATAGACACGCGAAGTGGATAAGAAAATAATCGCCGCCTGATTTTTTTTGGCAAAATAGAGCGTATTGATCGTTCCGTTTAAATTGGTATCGATGAGGTTTTCTAATTCACCGGGAACTTTTCCGGCTAATACAGATGGCTCAGCTGCCGCATCAATGACGATATCTACTGCAGGAATCCGGTCGAAATCAGTCTTCACACGCACGTCGCCATGGACAAATTGTCCGCCAGCTGCCAATACTTTTTGCAGATTTACCTCGGAACCTCTTCTGGATAAATTATCTAGGCAATAGACTTCGGAATCCGTGTAATATTGCTTGAATAAGACGGCTAAATTAGAACCGACAAACCCACAACCACCTGTAATTAATATTTTCATGCTTCCATGTAACGGTTATAGATATCTACGAAGACATCTTCCAGTGATTTAGTGATATCCCAATTCGGGTAATGGGCCTTCATTTTACGTAAATCACTGTAGTAACAAATATGATCTCCGATGCGGTTTTGGTCCACATACTTATATTTCATGGGTTTCCCCGAAATCTTAGCGATCAAATCAAATGCCTCTAAAATGGAAACGGAATTATCTTTTCCGCCGCCGATGTTATATACTTCGGCCACGCGAGGGGCTTTGATGAATTCCTCAATGAAACGAGCCACGTCGTAGGAGTGAATATTGTCACGCACTTGCTTGCCTTTGTATCCAAAAACGCTGTATTCGCGTTCTTCGATGTTACATTTAATCAAGTAACTTAAGAAACCGTGCAATTCAACACCTGCGTGATTCGGTCCTGTTAAGCAGCCCCCACGTAAACATGCGGTAGGCATATTGAAATAACGCCCGTATTCCTGAACGGAAATATCTGCGGATACTTTAGATGCCCCGAACAAGGAGTGCTTCGACTGGTCAATGCTGAAATGTTCTGCGATTCCATGTTCGTAAGCCGCGTCATCATAATCAAAGCGCGTTTCCAACTCCTTCATTTTGATGTTGTTAGGCGCGTCACCGTAAACTTTATTGGTCGACAAATGCACAAAAGGCACTTCTGTCGAATAACGACGAAGGGATTCTAATAAGTTGAATGTACCTACGGCATTGGTGTCGAAATCTTCAAAAGGAATGGATGCCGCACGGTCGTGGCTGGGTTGAGCAGCCGTGTGCACAATCGCATCCGGTTTGATTTGTGGAATGATGTCTAAAATGGCTTGGCGATCACGAATATCAATGTTCGTGTACAATTTGTATTGACTGCCGTATTTCGCTAAACGGTCTTTGTTGGACGTGTTGTCTCCTTGAAGTCCAAAGAATATCGCACGTTGATTGTTATCTATTCCGTGTACTTCCCATCCTTGTTCTAGAAAATATTCACTTACTTCTGAGCCGATTAGACCCATCGAACCTGTTACGATTAATTTTTTAGACATGTCGTTTAATTTAAAAACACAAAGGTAACAAAAATGTCAATTTTTACCATCTATTGCGCGAGATCTAATATACGTAATTGCAATTTTCGCTCTCCTCGAAATTCGTTTATATCCAAATGATAAACGATTTTGATCGGAAATTGTTTATCATAAGCTTCCACTAAGCCTTCGTAAAAATCGCCACGAATTCCGAATCCAACGGCCTCCCATGCGCGCCCCATTGCTTGATCGGAAATGACAATCTTCAAATGTTCTTCTTTCATGATCAAAGGAGCTTGACATAAATAGACCGAAGTACTTAGAAAATTGGGCAACATATTTCCTGGGCCGTAAGGAGACAGGCGAGCTAATAAATTATCATGAAAAGCGAGGCTTAGTGATTGTAGTGGGATTTCCATATCAATCCGTAAATCCGCTTTTTGTTCTCCTTCGGGTGTTCCTGCTTTGACTAAGGCTTCAAATCGGTCGATAAACTTCGGGAGATTTTCGGGGGTTAAATGCAATCCTGCGGCATGGGTATGCCCGCCAAATTGCGTCAATAAGTCTTCGCATTGCTCCAAGGCATGGTGGATGTCAAAACCCTTGACGGAGCGCGCGGAGCCAACAACCTGTCCGTGCGATTCCGTTAAAATGATGGTTGGCCGGTAGTAATGTTCCTGAATTTTACTCGCAACAATCCCGACGACGCCTTTGTGCCATCCGGCTTGAAAAAGAACCGTGCTTCGGGCATTTTGGAGAAACGCATTTCCTTCAAACATGTTTAAGGCCTGTTGGACAATCTCCTTTTCCACCACGCGGCGGTCTAAGTTTTGCTGAATGACGGCCTCTGCTAGGATAGCTGCTTCGTTGCTATCCGCCGCAAGCAATAATTTAACGGCCCCATGTGCATGGTCCATCCGGCCGGCGGCATTAATGACGGGGGATATCGAAAATACAATATCGGAGATTTGGATGGGGGCTTTTTTGTTCGCTTTTTGAAGTAAAAAGCCCAAGCCAGGACTGGGATTCATGCCTAATTTTTGCAATCCAAAATAGGCCAATACGCGGTTTTCATCTACGATAGGGACCATGTCGGCCGCAATAGATGCTGCCAATAAATCAATCCGGTCCATCAAGGGTTCCATATCCAAATCGTTCGATTGGATGAATGCTTGAAGCAATTTAAATCCTACTCCACAGCCGGTAAGCTCTTTGAATGGGTAGGCGCAATCTTTTCGCTTGGGGTCTAAGACGGCGTATGCTTCTGGAAGACTTGCCTCCGGTAAATGGTGGTCGCAAACGATGAAATCAATGCCATTTTCTTTGCACCAGCGTACTCGTTCATGCGCTTTAATTCCGCAGTCGAGCGAGATAATTAATGTATAATTATTGTCGGCGGCATATTGAACCCCTGCTTGCGAAACACCGTAGCCTTCTGTGTAACGGTCTGGAATGTAATAATCGCAATCAGCGCCTAGCTCTTGCGTCAGGTAACTGTAGACTAAGGCGACGGATGTCGTTCCATCGACATCATAGTCTCCATAGATTAATATTTTTTCGCCAAACTCGAGCGCCTGATTTAATCTTTCTACTGCTTTATCCATGTCTTTCATCAGAAATGGATCATAGAGTTGGTCCCACGTCGGAACCATGAATTGCTTAGCTGCCTCAACGCTTGTTAAATCACGGGAAACGAGCAAACGCAAGAAATAAGGGTTGATATTGACCTGAAACTCTGTTCCCAATGACGCAACTTGTTCTTCGTTAGGTTCGGGGATAAACATCCAATTTTTCTTGGCAATCAGCATAGGTTTTTTTGATTAATTTGCACGTCCTTTCGGAGAGATGCAAGTAGTGGTTTATGATTATCAGGAAACTTTTAGGTAAAAATGGGAACTTGCTCCGGGTAGACGCTGCCGGGGTCGCAGACCCCGGCAGCGTCACCGCGCATCAGTGCTGAACCCCTTCTCGCTTCACCACCTTATAAAAGGTCAATAGCACCACGTACAGGTCGAAAAAGAACGATTTTTTACCAAGGTATTCATAATCTAGTCCGACCTTTTTAGCTAATGGTATCTCATCCCGCCCATTTACTTGTGCCCAGCCCGTTAAGCCCGGCTTAATTAAATGGATACCCTTTTCCGTTCGGGCGTCAATCAAATCTTGTTGGTTCGATAAGGCAGGCCGTGGGCCTACCACCGACATATCCCCCTTGAAAATACACCACAATTGCGGCAATTCATCCAAGCTGCTCTTTCGCAAAAATGAACCGATGGAGGTTAAATAGGCCGACGGATCTCCCAATAAATGCGTGGGTAACACGGGTGTGTCCACCCGCATCGTTCGGAATTTGGGCATGTTGAAAAGTTGATTTTTCTGACCAACACGCTTTGACCAATAGAGAATGGGACCTTTGGATGTCAAGCGCACTGCTACCGCAACAATTATCATCGGGATGGCAAATAGAACGAAAGCAACAAGAATGATTAAGAGATCAAAGAGTCGTTTCATGAAAGCAATGCCTGATTTAAATCTTCCCACAAATCTTCCACATGTTCTAAACCAATCGATAAACGTAAAAGGTTACCTGGGGTTGTGCTGCCTGGACCCTCAATGGATTTACGATGTTCAACCAAACTTTCTACTCCTCCTAAACTGGTTGCTTGTTGAAATAATTGCAGGCGATTCGCAACAGATCTAGCTTTTTCCTCCGTTCCTTTAATTTGGATTGAAATCATTCCACTTTGACCCTTGGGCATTTGCTTCATCGCCAATGCATACTGTGGGTTGGATGCTAAACCCGGGTAATGAACCTGCTCAATTTGAGGATGATTTTCCAGTCGGCAAGCCAGCTCTTTGGCATTCGTGCTATGCGCCTGCATACGCAATGGCAAGGTTTTTAAGCCCCGCGCTAACAAATAGCAATCCAAAGGATTTTGCGTGGCCCCCATCAAAATTTGCACCCGCTTCACGCGTTCAGACCAGGCAGATGCTTCTTTGAAAATAACCGCTCCACCCAGAATATCGGAGTGCCCTCCAATGTATTTGGTGGTCGCATGCATGACGATGTCGGCACCAAACGAAATCGGATTTTGCAAGATGGGACTCGTCAAGGTATTGTCAACCCCCACCTTTATTCCTCGCGCGTGTGCGATTTGACAAACGGCTTCAATGTCCGTCAACGTGAGTAGCGGGTTCGCAGGTGTTTCCACCCAGATCAATTTTGTCTCCGGACGAATCGCGGCTTCTACCGCTGCCAGATTAGTCATGTCTACCTGTGAAACCTGTAGGCCCCAGGGCCCCATAATCTCTTCCGCTAATTTATAGCTGGCATAATAGCCCACAGCGGGCATTAACACATGGTCGCCGGATTTTAAACATTGAAAAACAGCTGAAACTGCCGCTAAACCTGAACCAAAAACATAGGCAAGTTCACCACCTTCCAGTGCGGCTAGGCCTCGCTCCAATACATCCCGATTGGGATTCGAATTGCGGGAATACATGTGGCCCTTTGGGTAGCTTCCGTCTTCGGATCGTTCAAAGGTCGTTGATAAAAATACAGGAGGTGCGATCGATGCAGCCGTCTCATCCTTTAAATGAGTCGCGTGAATGGCTAAGGTCTCTTTTCTCATGTTTATTTCCGTTTCAACTCAAAGTTCTTGCCCAAATATAATCGCCGAACTTGTTCGTCGTCTGCTAACTCCTGAGGCGTGCCTGCCTTTAAAATTTTGCCTTCAAAGAGCAAGTACGCGCGATCTGTAATGGAAAGCGTCTCGTCCACGTTGTGGTCTGTAATCAGAATGCCTATGTTGCGATATTTTAACTTCGCAACGATGCTTTGAATTTCCTCGACCGCAATCGGATCCACACCCGCGAATGGCTCATCCAATAGGATGAATTTGGGATCAACGGCCAATGCGCGTGCAATTTCGGTCCGTCTTCGTTCCCCACCTGATAAGACCTGTCCTAAACTTTTACGAACATGTGTCAACGAAAATTCTTCCAACAAGCTTTCCGTTTTTTCTTTTTGCTCAGCCTTTGTCAAAGATGTCATTTCGAGCACTGCCAATATATTTTCCTCTACCGTTAAGGTGCGGAATACGGAGGCTTCTTGGGCAAGATATCCCACGCCCAGACGAGCACGTTTGTACATGGGCAAGTTGGTCACATCAACGTCATCCAAATATACCTTCCCTTCATTGGGCTTGACCAGGCCGGTCGCAATGTAAAACGAGGTGGTTTTGCCAGCACCGTTTGGCCCCAAAAGGCCTACAATCTCTCCTTGGGCAACTTGATAAGAAATATGGTCGTTGACTAGTCTTTGGCCGTATTTTTTAACCAAATTTTCGGTGCGTAATATCATAGCGTCTACATGCTGGAGGCCAGCGTTATTCCAAAGGGTAAATTTACGAATTCTGAGCTAATTATTGAATGATGTATTTAGCTCCGATACGAGCGCCTACACTTCCAGGGAGTCGGTCACCTTGGTCAAGGGCCAAAGACCCATGGAGCAACAATCGATCGGAGAATCTCTTTTGTAAATCCAGTGAGCTCGATAATTGTTTCACGCTCATACCCATAATTTGAGCATGACTGCCATAGGAAACACGAAATTGATATAAAAGGGAAGGGGAAATTTGACCACCTAAACCGAGGTACCAACTATTCACCGCATTAAAACTGAATAGGGACTGTCCTCCCTGAAGGCTTTCCGAATCAATAATAAGCAGGGGTGTACCGATTCCCTTGCCTTGATAATTAAAGCTTCCACGCCCGCCATTATTAAAATAACTTTCAATTTCACCTTTGTGTGGGTCTGCCAAATTCAATAGTCTGCCTAGCCAAGATACATAGGTTCCTTGGTTAGCCGTGTAGATATTTTCCAAAACCAAATGATCGATAAGGCCTTTTTCTTTCAGTTGGAACGAGATCCCACTGATGCCATCATCGAAGGTTGTTAACGATGCCACGCGTCCCGTTTCGTAGGGCGTTTGTTTATAGAGCAAGATGCTTCCCCAAGAAGGCTGAAATTTGACGGCCATATCAATTGATCCAAGGTGATTTCCAAATTGATTGTTGGCGTCATCATAACTTAAATTATAGTTGACCTTCACGAGCGAGCGGTCTTTCAATGCCGTAATGACATAAAAATACGCAGCTAGGTCGGAAGGGTAATAATCGTATTCTCCACCCGTTTTGACACGACTTTCACCTCCCCAGGAAACGTTGTGATTAATTCCACCAAAGAAATTGATGAAACTAGTGGGTTTTCCGATGCGTGAATAGAACGTTTTTTGATGAAGGAAGGCATGAATCGTTGGTCCCTGATTATCAAACCAACCATGGGAGTAGGTCATGTGGAGTCCCACCCAACCCTTTAATATGTTGATGTAATCCCGCGTTCCAAATTGTACTTTAGGCATGGGTGTCGCATTTCCAGACCAGGTATAAAAGCCACTCGTTAAGCTTGAGTCCCCCAAGCCCATGATTTCTTTTCGCCGCCCTGCCCACAATTGCCACTTTTTATAACGGCCCGCTACATACGCTTGTGTCAATAAAAAATCATTACTTTTGCCGCCCCAGGCGGTTGCTTCCACTTCATATTTCCAACCATAGGTTGACTGGTAGTTGTCGGTTTTCGCATGTCGGATAATGGCTACCGCCCCCGGATTTTTGATGGGAACTTGACCGAATTGCAGGCTTCGTTGCCAGAAGGGCGTTTGTCCAGCATCCGATGCATATACGGCCAAGTTGACATCCGTTCGAAATGTCGTGTCCGCTTGTGGCGATGGATGAAGGAAACCAATGAATGAAAAGATGAATGCAAACATATCCTGCAATTAAATTAATTATGTTTAAAGGAACAATTTATTGCCCGTTCAATCAGTGTAAAGAATTATTTTTAAACTCAAATTGGGAATAAATAAAAACTTTCCTATTTTTGCAGTCCCAATCAAGGGGATCAACTATGGTGGATTAGCTCAGTTGGTAGAGCATCGGACTGAAAATCCGTGTGTCCCCGGTTCGAGTCCGGGATCTACCACCATAATGATATCAAAGCCTTTCTTGTTTTTCAAGAAAGGCTTTTTTTTGCAATTTATTTGGCTTATGGTGTTGAAATCCAGCTGTTTATATTGATTTCAAACACGCAATTCTACGCGGATTCGTGTACATTTGTATCGTTGTAATGAAGTTTTCTCTGACAAACCAATGCTAGACAACTTACTGATTTTGGTTCTACTAGGCATTTTATTGGTCATCTATGCTTTTTTTCGAAGCATCATGGCGATGGGCCTACGTGTTGCTTTCATGCAAACATTTTTGGTCTTCAGTGTTTTGGTTTGGCTTTCGACAGAACTAATGAGCTGCGTTAGTCTTTTGACGGAAACGGGTATGCGAGGGATGTACATCCTCGTGCTATCCGCGGGACTGGGAATCCTAAAATGCTTAAAAGTGCCCATTTTAAGCATCTTGAAAGAAGATTTTTCGACCCTGCAGCGCGAATTGCCGCAGTATTTCGTGGGTTCTTACCGGTACCTCTTGTATTTGTTTCTGGGGGTGACCTTGTTTTTGGCTATTTATGTAGCGCCCAACAACACGGATGCTTTGGGCTATCACATTGCCCGCGTCATGTTCTGGGCACAAAATCATGATTTAGGACACTACCCGACTGAATTTTCTCCCCAGCTCTATTATAATGTGCTGTCCGAGTATTTTTTCTTGCACCTGTATCTTTTAACGGGATCGGATTATTTTTTTAATGTGGTTCAATGGGCCTCGATGCTCGTCATTCTGTTAGCTTCCTCCAAGCTCTTGCAAATTTGGGGGCAAAGTAAGCCAATTCAAGGTTTAGGTTTATTATTTACGTTCGTAATTCCCCAGCTTATCTTGCAATCTACATCAAGTCAAAATGACCTGTTGAGCGCATCCTATTTTTTAATGAGTGTCCTATGGGGATTTCAACTCATTCAAAATCAATTTAGTACGCGTGATTATGGCTGGGGACTGCTCGCGTTTTTACTCGGGGGCTTTACCAAATATTCCATTTTTGTGATTGGTTTTCCAATGATTGCTTTTTTTGGGATATTTCAATTATACGTAAATCCACTGCGTGCCGTGAAATTGGGCACAATCGCCATCCTATTTTTTGGTCTTATTTTTGGTCTTTTTTTCGCGCGGAATTATCAATTAATGGGGCAGCCAATAGCCCCAGCCCTAGGTTCTCCTTTATTCATCGGTAGTTATACATCCGAATTAATGAATGGGCAAACCTTTATTTCCAATTGGGTGAAAATTATGGGTAACCACCTGGCTTTACCCTTCGGTTTTTGGAATCTAGGCTATGACCATTGGGTCCACTTCGTCCATCAACTGATTCATTTTCCGGTCAACAGCAAATTAAATTCCTTTGATCCCTATTTGACTTCGTTTTCGATTGGCGAAGACTTTTCAGGAAATTTCCTGCACTTCTTAGGCGTCGTTGCACTCTTCCTGTTTCTTCTATTTCGAATAAAGTCATCGTGGAAATCCCCTCACGTGTATTTGTTTGCCTTACTCTGTCTAGGCTTTTGTGTTTATGTAGAAATTTTCAAATGGCAACGCTTTCATGCCCGTACCCAAATGGCGTTTTTCGTTAGCACGGCACCGCTTGTGATCTATTTTCTGGCTCAAAATTGGAAGTTGACTCAAACGAAAATTAATATCCTTGCCTGGCTATTTCTACTGCAAGGCATTCCTTTCGTTTTTTTTAATTCAATCAAGCCACTTGTTCCCCTAAGCTATTGGGTGAAAAAAGGAACCCACTATTTGCCGAATGCCATAGCTGCCCAACAGGATAGCGTGGGTTTGGTCGATCAATTGCTTGAGCGAAAGATTTATCAGCGAGGGGCTACGGATCAATTAGTCAAGCGAAGCGATTTATCGCCGGAAGAAGTGAAGGTGGGCTTTGGGATATTGGATCGCATGGGCGTATTTAACCAAGATAAACGTTGGATAGGCTCTCTGGATGAACGAAATGCACATTATGTGCTCTATAATTCCGTTCGCTACGAGGAGCTGAATGCCATATTTACCTTAATAGGGAAGCAACGGAAACACATCGGATTTCATAGTTATTCTTCGTTTGTCTCCCCCTTTTTTATGATGGGGAAATCCTACCTCGGAAACGATTTTAGGATGCAGTATATTCGATATCCTAGCATCTTTCAAGGAAAATTTCATACATCACCAGCGTACTTTTATGAGGTGATTTTGACAGATGATGATGCATTTGTTAAAAGCCTCCCACCGCAAATTGGTCAGATTGTGCGGATGAAAACCTGGACTGTTATTTTATTAGCGAAGCCTACGAACAAGGTTTACCTTCTTTCGTAGCGGAAGTTGACTTAGACTGAAAAATAGTGTTTAACGCTCCATGACATTTCTGTTTGAAAGGATTAACTTTGAATTTGATAAGGTATACTATGGAATTAGAACTGAGGCGAAAATTACTAAAGCTGTATTTTGATGCGCAATGTGGACATATTGCCTGTTCACTGAGCTGCTTGGATTTATTGTACGCGATCTTTCATTTCCGTGGGCAAGATGAAAAGGTTATTCTATCGAAAGGCCATGCAGCTGGAGCACTTTACATCGTGTTGAATCATTTTGGCGAAATTTCTGATTCGGAATTAGCCACGTTTTATCAGGATGGAACGAAATTATCTGCCCATCCCTCAGCAAACTCTTTCCAAAGCATCCCATTTGCCTTGGGCTCCCTGGGACATGGCTTGCCTATTGCGACCGGCATCGCCAAAGCGCACCAAATTGCCAATGCCAATGAATCCGTTTATGTCCTATTGTCTGATGGTGAAACGAATGAAGGAACTACGTGGGAGGCTGCGCATTTTGCGGTTGCTAACCAGCTCGATAACTTGATTGTGCTTATTGATCGAAATAGATTACAGGGCTTTGGGCAAACGCAGGATGTTTTAGGCGATACGGCCGACCCGACTAAATGGCAAGCCATGGGTTTCGAGGTACATCAAATCGATGGACATCAAATCGAACAAATAGGCGGGATATTACAGCATTGCCAACAAACTAAAAATAGCAAGCCGCATGTCATTATTGCCGATACCATCAAGGGGAAAGGCGTAGACTTTATGGAAAATAAAATGGAATGGCATTACCTGCCGATGTCGAGCGATTTATATCATCAGGCGCTTTTATCCCTAGATACAACATACCATGCGTAAGGAATTTGCAGATAAAATCAATCAACTTTTTGAGCGGAATCCTGAACTGGTTTTTTTAACGGGGGATTTAGGATACAAGGCGCTGGAAGAAATTCAGACGAATTACCCAACGCGTTTTGTGAATGCGGGTGTGGCTGAACAAAATATGGTCGGCCTAGCGGCTGGCTTAGCCTTTGCAGGGAAACCCGCATTTGTATATAGTATTGCCCCTTTTGCTGTTTATCGAACACTCGAGCAAATTCGATTGGATGTTTGTTTGCACAATCAACCCGTTTACATCGTCGGGAATGGGGGTGGTTACGGCTATGGAATCATGGGAGCGACCCACCATGCAATAGAAGACCTCGCTTGTTTGAGCCCTTTACCCAATATGATTTGTTGGATTCCGGCTTTTTCAGAGGATGTCGATTATTGTTTAGACCAAATAACCCAACGAAAGGGTCCAGCCTATTTACGTTTGGGATTGGGAATAAAATATCCTGACCCGATTGCCATTAGTCCAACTAATCATGTCGTTCAATCCCAAGGCGCTCCTCAATTAACGATCATCACCCAAGGACCCGTCGTCAAAAATGTATTGAAAGCGGTGGAAGGCTTAACGAATATCAATGTATTTTCGCAGCTGACACTTCCCGTTTTGGAACTGAGTGAAGCATTGAAAGCGAGTGTACAGGCGTCAAAACAGGTCTTGGTTGTCGAGGAACATGTGGAACGAGGTGGCCTGGCTGAACATATGTTGATTAAGTTGCACCAAGCACGTTTGTCGATTAATCGCTTCGAAGCGTTGAATGCGAAGGGTTATCCTTCCAAAACATATGGGAGTCAAAACTTTCATTGGAAAGAGTCAGGCCTTGATGTAGACAATATTTTAAACAGGATACGTACCTTAAATTCATAAATTCATTGAGCTTAGAATCTGCTATTTTACGTTTGGAAGGTCCCATTTTTGTTTTTGGGGCTAGCGGCTTTATTGGTGCCAATATTGTCCATGAAATTGCGCAAATTCGTTCGGACATATTTGCTATTTCCCATAATCCTCGAACGGCTTGGCGTTTAAAGTTGTTGGATATTCCAAGCGATCAATTGCTGTATTGCGATATTAATTACAAGAGTTCGGTCGACAATATTTTTGCGGAACATCGTCCCAAAACAATATTTAATCTTTCTGCTTATGGAGCTTACAGTAAGCAGGATAACCATTGGTTGACTTACCAAACGAATTTCATGGGGACGGTCAATATTTTGGATGCATGTAAAGATATCAAGGCATACATTCATGCGGGAAGTAGTTCTGAATATGGTTTGAATTGCAATAATCCGGATGAGAAAGACGCCTTAAATCCGAATTCGCATTATGCCGTTTCAAAAATATCGACATCCTACCTCATCGATTATTATGGCAAATTTTTGCAGAGTCCTTGTCTGAATTTGCGACTTTATTCGATTTATGGGCCTTGGGAAGAACCCGATCGTTTGGTGCCTCGATTAATTGAAGTTGGCCAAAAGGGGAGTTTTCCGCCCCTGGTAAGTCCTGAAACTTCGCGGGATTTCGTGTACATCAAAGATTGCGTGCATGCATTTGTTTTGGCGGCGGTCCATGTCAATCCGACCATTGCGGGAAATTCATACAATATTGGAACAGGTCGAAAAACGACATTGGCTGAGCTGACGCAATTGATAGGCAAGCAATTTTCCATCGCCTCGGAACCCGTTTGGGGAAATATGTCGGCACGGGAATGGGATACGAGAGATTGGGTGGGGAACTATCAGCGGGCTTTAGCCGATTTGCATTGGCAACCTGAGGTTAGCCTAGAAGAGGGACTTCAATTGACATCCGATTGGCAGCGTCAAATTGATTACCAGCAATCTGTTAAACCGATTTTTGAAGAACCTCAGAAGTCGATCAAGATTTCTGCCATCATCGCATGCTACAAGGATGCGCAGGCGATTCCGGACATGTATGAACGTATTCAAAAAACGTGTTATACCATCGGATGTAATTATGAAATCATTTTTGTCAACGACAATTCGCCAGATAATTCACAAGAGGTTTTAGAGCGGATTTGTAGTCAAGATTCTAATGTCATAGCCATCAAACATTCGCGAAATTTTGGTTCTCAAGCGGCTTTTGCCAGTGGAATGGAGATTGCAACCGGCGATGCAGTGGTATTAATGGATGGTGATTTGCAGGACCCGCCCGAGTTAATTGAATCCTTTTTTGAAAAATGGCAGGAGGGTTATGAGGTTGTCTATGGCCGAAGAATCAAGCGAGAGGCCTCTGCTTTCATGAACTTTTCCTATAAATTGTTCTACAAGGTTTTCAGTAAAATGTCTTACATCAACATCCCCAAGGATGCGGGCGATTTCTCCTTAATGGATCGGAAGGTGGTGGAACATTTAATTGCTTTGCCTGAGAAGGAGCAGTTTTTACGGGGACTGCGCGCTTGGATGGGATTCAAGCAAATTGGAGTTGACTACTTACGCCCGGAACGTCCCTATGGCGTGACAACAAATAACATTTGGAAAAACATTTGGTGGGCTAAAAAAGGGATATTCTCCTTTAGTTATGCTCCCTTGGAATTTATGAGTTATGGCGGTTTAATCCTGACAATGCTGTCTTTGTGTGCCATCGTTTTCCAAATTTTCATGAAATTAACGCACCCCGAAATACCGCATGGTGTCAGTACGATAATTTCGCTCGTCTTGTTTTTTGGCGGCGTTCAGTTATTTGGGATTTCGATCCTTGGGGAATACTTGGCCAAAGTATTGGAGGAAACAAAAAGTCGGCCCAAATTCATACGGGATTCCGTCATTTTAAAAGGGAAGAAAATCGAAAAAAACTCGGAATTGAATCGCCTGATTAAACATTAATGGTTTGGGGGCCGACAAGAATTATCCGGGTTCATGGGATCGCATTAGAGAATAATCAGTAAATTGGTTTACAATTTCGTAAACCTATGATGAATACCTTATCGCGCCGATCGATGTTGAAGGCGAGTGGCATTGTGGCCGGCATGTCGCCATTTTCGATGCCTGAACAATCAGTAAAATCGAGCAAATACCAACCCGAACTTTCCCTGAACATGAGTACCATCATGGGTCAGAAGTTGGGCTATATCAAAGAAATTGAAATAGCAGCCGCTGCCGGTTTTCGCTCCTGTGAAATCTGGATGCCCACCTTAGAAGCCTATTTGAAATCTGGCGGTACGCTAAAGGATGCTCGTCAGCGCGCGGATGACCTTGGGATGAAAATTCAAAATGCCATTGGTTTTGCACCATGGATCGTCGATGATGAAAAGGTCCGTGCGCAGGGGCTCGAACAAATGAAACGCGAAATGGATATGCTTGCTCAGTTAGGCTGTCCGCGCACCGCGGCTCCACCCATGGGAGCGACCCAGCAGTCTGGATTGGACCTTCGAAAGGCCGCTGAGCGATACCGGACAGTACTCGAATTAGGTGCTCATATGGGCGTCAAGCCCATCCTAGAAATGTGGGGTCACTCCAAAAACCTCAGTAAAGTCTCCGAAGTATTGTTCGTAGCCGCGGAGGCTGGACATCCAGATGCTCGATTGCTCTTAGATGTTTTTCACATTTACAAAGGTGGCTCTTCCGTTGACGCACTTCATCTGGTAGGACCTGATGCGGTCGACGTGTTTCATGTCAATGATTACATCACCTCCATTGCTCCCGGACAAATCACGGATGCCGATCGTATTTATGCCGGTGACGGACAAGCGCCTATTTCCCAAATTTTACAGATCCTCAAGCCTGAAGTGATCTCCTTGGAACTGTTTAACAAAGAACTCTATCAGCAAGACCCATTAAGCGTTGCCAAAAATGGCCTCGCAAAAATGAAACGTATATTGAACTAAGTGTGTGGGGACCCTGCCGGGGTCATCGACCCCGGCAGGGTTACAAAAAAGGAACAAAACCGAAGAAAAACCTAGCAAAAAACTGATGAAAAAAATCTGTTTCCTGATTCTTTTGAGCCTGCCTATCTTCGCGCAGCAAAATCTCAAACTTTGGTACGACAAACCGGCCAACTATTTCGAGGAGACCCTCGTGCTAGGAAATGGTACCCAAGGTGCTACGGTATTTGGCGGCACACAAACCGAGCAAATTTTCCTGAACGACCTCACACTTTGGTCGGGCGAACCGATGAACCCTCGCATGAATCCCGAAGCCTATAAACATTTACCCGGCGTTCGCGAAGCGCTCAAAGCCGAAAACTACCGTGCCGCCGATTCGCTCGTGAAAAAAATCCAAGGCAAATTCTCCGAATCCTATGCACCACTTGGAACACTCTACCTGGATTTTCCCACGCAAAACATCAGTCAATATTACCGCGAACTTGACCTGAACTCGGCAACGGCCATAGTGCATTATCGTGCCGATGGAAATCTTCTACAACGACACTATTTTGTTTCCCATCCCGATAAAATCTTCGCCATTCATCTCAGCAGCGAACAAAAAGGAGGACTCTCTTTCGCCATTCGAATGAATTCGAAATTGAAATATAAGGTACATACCTCGACGAATCACCTCCACATGAACGGAACCGCACCCGTTCGTGCCGACCCGAATTACGTTCGTAAAAAGGACAATCCAATTGTTTTTCAGGCCGACCAAGGTACCCGATTCTCGACGGATGTGCTGTTGCAGTCGGCTGATGGGAAAGTAACACGTACCGACTCATCCATCGTTTTCACTGAGGGTACCGAAGCCGTTATTCTCGTTTCCATGGCAACGAGTTTCAATGGCTTTGACAAAAGCCCATCTAAGGAAGGTCGGAACAACGATTCGTTGGCCCAAAAACAAGTGCAAGATGCGAGCCTAATTCCATTTAAGTCGTTGTATGCGCGCCATTTGGCAGATTATCAGAAATTTTACCAACGCGTTTCATTAAGCCTAGGAGGGAAATCGGCACCTGAGTTGCCTACCGACGAGCGTTTGCGTCGCTATGCGACAGGGGAGTCGGATCCATATCTCGAGGCATTGTATTTTCAATACGGTCGCTATTTGCTCATCAGTAGTTCGCGAACACCCAAAGTACCCGCGAATTTGCAAGGCCTCTGGAATCCCCACATTCAGCCGCCTTGGAGCAGCAATTATACCATGAACATCAACGCCGAGGAGAATTATTGGTTGGCCGAAAACACCAACCTCTCCGAAATGCACCAACCTTTCCTCGGCTTCCTCGAAAATTTGGAAAAAACAGGTCGGGTCAGCGCACAGACTTTTTACAATGCACCCGGCTGGGTCACGCACCACAATTCCGACATCTGGGCCATGACGAATCCCGTGGGAGATTTTGGCAACGGCGATCCGAGTTGGGCCAACTGGCCGATGGGCGCCACGTGGGCATCTACCCACCTGTGGGAGCATTACCAGTTTACACAAGACAAAAAATTCTTACAAGAAAAGGCGTATCCTTTGATGAAGGGGGCTGCCGAATTTTGTTTGGCCTTTATGATTCCAGACCCCAAAGGAAATTTAATTACTTCGCCTTCAACCTCGCCCGAAAACAAATTTGTCACACCAACAGGCTATGTAGGTTCGACCTTATATGGGGGGACGGCTGACTTGGCGATGATTCGTGAATTGTTTTTAGACATCATTGCGGCGCAGGAGGCCTTGAAAAATGACCCCACATTCACTGCCCAAGTGAAGGAAGCGCTCGCAAAATTATATCCTTACCAAGTAGGAAAGGAAGGTAATTTGCAGGAATGGTACCACGATTGGCCTGATCAAGATCCGAAACACCGCCACCAAAGTCACCTATTTGGCCTATTCCCAGGAAACCATTTGACCGTAGAGGAAACGCCTACATTAACGAACGCCGCCAAGAAAACCTTGGAAATCAAAGGAGATGAGACAACCGGGTGGTCCAAAGGCTGGCGCATTAATTTATGGGCTCGCTTGAAAGATGGTGATCACGCCTACAAAATGTACCGTGAATTATTGAAATACGTTGAACCCGATGGCGTGAAAGTTAATTATCAACGGGGAGGCGGGACCTATCCAAACCTCTTTGATGCGCATCCTCCCTTCCAAATTGATGGTAATTTTGGAGGAGCTGCAGCCGTAGCCGAAATGCTCGTGCAATCCACCGCTTCGAAAATTTATTTGCTTCCTGCTCTTCCGAAAGCCTGGACTTCCGGTGAAGTGAAAGGCCTAAAAACACGGGGAGGCTATACGCTCAACATGACTTGGGCAGATGGAAAAGTGACGAAATTCGACCTGACGAAAAAGGAAGGTGGAATGGTTGATGTCCAAGTTAATGGTGCCTGGAAAAAGGTGAAGGCCTACTAGTTATTTGG
>JACCDG010363132.1_pt1 | contig 19733 bp, 10 predicted proteins | sample 7442471 | NCBI WGS metagenome assembly JACCDG01 (sample SAMN15323444, study PRJNA562643) | freshwater metagenome | isolation source: river surface water | place: USA:Blue River Watershed | collected 2017-08-17 | reverse complement strand
GTCCTTTAAATTTGCTTCGATAGGTTTATCTGACAGATAAACCTATCGAAGCAAATTTAAAGGACTATAATTCAAATCTGGGGATTTCAGACCCCTAAAATTCCCAATTTTTGAACTACTCTCAGAATATGAAATTTTCAGTTTAAATGGCTATATTATGTTTTGACTCTTTTGCCTATATGTTCTGCAGCTTGAAGTTCATCTAGAATCGCTAAATAAGTATCCAAATACGGTGTTAACTCTTGATATTGGGGGTATCTTGTAAAGTATTCATCAATGCTTGCTTTGATCCTTGTTAATGCAGTTCTGTTGCTCTGGTAATGATCCATAGTCGTAGGATCGCTTCCTTCTAGAAGCATAATTTCAACGTGTAGAAGCCTAAAAAATCTGAGTTCGTTCTCATCGTTTTCAAGTCCAGCTCTAAATTTAGGAACGAAATCTCCTGATGGTGTTTGAACCATATCACGGTTATAAGACTTACTCTCTTCAATTATATCTATGACGCGACTTACTTCCGTCAAAGCTTGAGATAAATTTAGTCTACCTTCGAGGTTTAAAACGATCTCTTTCAAATGTGGAAATATACTTTTTAAAGTCATTGTTTTCTCAACTTTGGGAGTAAGCTTAGGATCTCTGCTTAAATCTTCAGTAACAGGCAATTTGTTAATAATTTCTTGACCTTTAGTGAAAAACTTCAAAAACAAGTCTAAATAATTTTTTAATTCTAAATTAACGTTAGCTTCAATTGCTTTTTTATTAGCAATCATTGCAGTTAAATTAACTCTATATACTGTTATTGCTGAGGAATCATGATCTTTTAAAATCTGAATTTGGCATGCCACATAATTAAAAAAAGATTTTACATCCTGATTATACTTTTCATCTTCTTCGAGAATATCTAGAACATCCTCTGCATCTATAAAAGCTTGTACAAAATCTTGATTACGTGAAAGATTCTGATCTAGTTTTACTAAATGGGGTAAGATTTTTTCAAAAGGAACTCCTCCTTGTACTTTGAGTTCAGGTCTAAAGCTTAATGCCCCCGTACTTTGTCCACTGGCTGAAGCCCCAGCTGAAGCCCCACCTGAAACCCCACCTAAAGAATCAGGATCAACAGAGGTCTTATCCAGTGTGGAAATGCTCTCGTGAGTTACATCACCCTCGATAAGAATATATTCAAATAATTTAAGGATCCTAGAGCGAAAATTAGATTCTCGATTAACCTTTAGGAAGTCATTAAGATCTTCAAAAGGAAATATGCCCGAGGGCTGCTCATCATGAGAAATCTCTTTTACGGCATCAAATACATTTGTTAGCAATTTTATTTTTAAACATTCTTGTTCACTAGCATCGTGGTATTTAAATGATTCTATAAAGTCGTCTAGTTCTCTTTCTATATCTTCTAAATCTGATTTAGTAATTAAGTCATCATCAGCCAGTACCTCTTCTATCGCGCCTTCTGGATAAGTATACGCCCCTGAGCAATTCTCTACTCTTATTTTAACTAGATCCGTTAAGATATCAATATCTATTGGTAGCGTCAATCTATTAGTTCCATACAAATCTTCTAGTAAAAATAAAGCAAATTCTAATAAATTCAGTTTTCGAAGTTCTAAGTGATCTTCTTTAATTTGAGCTAATGCAGTCTTTATATAATTTGTGCTAATATAATAACGTAACTCATTTGCAATACGCCCTTTGTCAACTAACGGATTTTTGATAATTAAAGCTTTAATTCTATGAAGTGTTAATAAAAACTCTGCAATTGGGCCCGGGTAAGGCTTAAATGAAAAAGTCGACTGCTTCAATACTGCTTGATAGGAACTATTACTTGCTAGCTTATCAAGGAAATGTGAAAATTGTTCACAAATTGAACTGTCAAATTTTGGTAATCGAACTACTTCCTCTGCCACCTCTAAATTAATTAAATCAATTGGAAACTCATCGCTTGATGAATGTATAAAAAATTTACTCCATAGAATAATTAGTTGTTCTTTCCCCTTTTCGAATGCACGTGCAATTTCAGCGGATACTGATTTCCCATCAAACTCTTTTTTAATCTTATCTAACAGTTCTGGTAATTTAGTTGCTGGGGCGTCAAATTCTTCCTTATCTTGAACTTGTCTAAAATATTCATTTATCTTAATTAATGATGAAGACACGACATCTCGTATTGATAGAACCATAACAAACCCTGATTTTAAATAATTATTAGTATAATTTAATTATTATAGTTTGTTAATTATAAATCTGTCAATCTAATAAAAACCCTTAGGGTCAGGCACTAAAAATCTTTAAGTTGAGGGGGGGCTTAGAACTGTGCGCCGAATCCAAGGTAGAAAAATACGTCGTAGTAGAGGTTGTTGTATTTGTAGGAGGCGTTGGCTTCGATTTGCAAGTTTTTTCCAATGGTAGTAAAGATGTCTAGGGCAAGGACTAGGCTGTTTCGGGCTGTGAAATAGGCTGTTGTATTTGTGGGTATGGTTGTAAGGTTAAAGGGTGTGTAGGATATGTTTTGGTGTGTGTTTAGGTATTCTAAAGCGTAAGCTGCATCAAATTCAGTTTGGATGGAGTAGCTTGGTCTTGCAATAAGGTAGCTGAATCTTGAGCCAAAAAGTGAGCTTAGGGAATTGGTATTAATTTGAGATATTTTTAGGTCGTAGATGCCTGCATCTTTTTCTTTAAAGGTGCCTGTGTGAGTATATATGTATTGGAGGGTTGCAAGTGGGACAATGCAGAAATTTTGAGGTAACGCTTTGAAAGTGTTAGAGGCTAGGGTGTATTCAAAATCTATGAAGGCGTCAAATGAGGATTGTGTAGGTTTTGAGGTTGCGGTTAGGTCATCACTTGGGCCTGTTTTTCGTTTGAGGGTTGTCCAATCATATGTGTAGCCAATAATTGTATCGATTGCAAGATTTGCGGCGCCCTTTGGAATGACTGTGGAGTATAGACTTCCATGGACTGCTTGTGTTGTAAATAGGTCATGATGGGTTGCAAGTCTGTAGTCAATTGCAGTTCCTAGACCTAGATCGACCGGGTTTTCGCGTGTAATATTTGGGAATGCATAATCAAGTCCTAGTAAGCCGCCTACTGAATAGTAGCTAAATCCGTGTTGATTTCCTTTTTTATTGACTTTTCCAACGGATCCAATGGGACCCATATAGATGCTCCATGGGGTATTTTCTAAGGTGGGTGATTCACTAAGCTTGGTTGTTAATTGGCGGCTTTTTTGCTCTATTTTTGGGCCAGCAATAGGAGTGACTTCGGGCTCGTCATCATTTGAGGAACTTTTAAAAATAAAAAAGTTTCTTGATTTGGGTTTTGCTTTTGCAGCTGGTATTGGGCTAGGTGGTTTTGAAAATCTGTTTTTTAATTGGTAGCATTTTCTTGTTAGGAAAAGGTTATGTTGGTGAAGCGCTGTAGTAGATGTAATATGAATGCTTCCTGAGGTGTGTGCAGGAATTGTATCTCGAAAGCTAAGCTGGACAGCGTCACCTAAGTAGACTAAGTTAGGTATGACAGAGCTTGGAAAATTTATAAATGATGTGTTTAAAAAAGTTGTTGAATTAAGACCCCAGGTTGCTGTCACAAGATTAATTTTATCTCCATCAATCATTGAAAAATCTGGAAGTGCTGTTACTATTAGCGCTCCATTTAAGTTAGCAATACCTGTTGCTTCGACATTACCAAAGTTTGATACATTTGAGACACCAAGATTAAGCGTTGTAGACGGTCCTTGTGTATAATTTTCTGCAAGAATTTGGCCATTTGATGTGATGCTACCAGCTGTAAAACTTAAGTTTACGTTAGTTGCTCCAATAATACTGGTATTGTCATTTGAAATTGCGCCACCTGTGATAGAAAGAGTGCTACCAGTCCCGGCTGATATTAATCCTCCTGATACGTTGCTCAAAGTCCCAGATGTAATTGTAAATCCAGAGAGTGAGTTCATAATCCCTTCGTTTGTAACGCTTGTAGAGCCGATGCCACCAATAGTGAATTCTCCAACGGATGTCATAAGAGAGTGGTTATTCACAGTTGCTGTCCCTAAAATCCCTTCAAGACCACTGATTGTCAAAGTGGCTAGAGGAAGAATCGTTCCATAATTTTCTACCGTGTTCCCTTCAATTAATAGGTCGTTTGGAAACATAGAACCATAGTTAATAAGCGTTCCGGGGCCTTCACCTTCACTTAAATTCCATTGAAAGCCGCCACTTAGTGTTGCATTTGATCCAAGAGTTAAGCTTCCTGTATGAAGTGTAAAGCGGACATCTTTATTGAGAGTAATGGGTGCATTGATTGTATGGTTACCAGCAATAACGTTAATCTTTGGTTTTGTAGCAGTTGTTGAATCAAGTGTGATTGTACCAGCTGTACCTTGATATTGATTGATGGTATAGGAGGTTGTAGTTGAATTGAAATCTAGGTTGTACAGTGTAACTGATTGAGCAGCATTTCCTGCTACATTGGCAAGAGTTACGGTAATTGAGTCTGCAGCAACAGTACCAAAAGTTGCAACATCAGCCTTAGAAGGTGTTGAGGCTGTTCCGGGAGCGCATGTAGGAGTCCAGTTTGGGCCATTTCCACTGCCTGTTTGTCCCCATGTTCCAGAAGTAGTAGCGCTCCATGTTGAGGATTGTGCTGTGGTGCAATCACTTGGATTAAATGAGAGAATGACTTGGTTTTCACTGTAGTCATAAATAAAAGTGCCGCCCGCAATTGCTGATGTAGTTGATGAAAAACTGCCTGCAAGTTGTTTTCCAGATCCTGATGATTGAAGAAGTATTAACTCGGCTCCTGTGCCTGGAGCATAGCTGCCTGTATTAGTTAGAGATAAGGATCCCCCAAGAGTAATTAGTCCACTTGTTGAAATATTGCCTACTGGAGATGCCGCAATTGTAGGTACGTTTAAAATTAAGGCTCCGCTTGAGCTTTGTGTAAAAGTTGTAGGTGTGATTGTTGATGAAGAGGTTACAGTTCCTGAATTGGAAAGAGGGCCATTGATATCTCCACTGCTTGTAAATTTTAGGTTTGATCCACTTGCTACATTTGTTGTTCCTGTATATAGGTTTGCTCCACCCAGTGTAAAAATTCCAGAATTTAAGTTGAATCCACCAGAGCCTGAGATTACTCCCGAGTAAGTTTGATCGGCGCCTGCACTGATTGTTAGTGTTCCAGATCCAAGGGTAACAAAGCTTGAAGATGGCCCGGAAAGAGTTCCAATTGTATTGCTAAAGTTATTTAAGGAAAGAGTTGTACTTGCTGCAAGTACTACGGCAGAGTTATACCCAAATGCGCCATTATTACCAGTAGTTGAAACTCCCGCTGTAAGGGTTCCTCCATTAACAGATGTTTGTCCTGTATAAGTGTTTAGTCCGCTAAGTGTCTGATTTCCAGCAGTCAATGCGAAAAGACCTGTTCCTGATATGATCCCGCCAAATGTTTGATTATTGCCATTATTGATGGTTAATGTTGCAGTCCCAAGTGTTACAAAACTTCCATCTGGCCCTGAAAGACTTCCTATTATGTTGCTGTAGCTATTAAGGGCAAGAGTGCCACCACTTGCAATTGTAACTGCTGAGTTATTTCCGAATGCTTGCGAAGCAACAGCTGCTTGCAGAGTGCCTCCATTAATTGTCGTTGCACCTGTATAGGTATTGACTCCACCAAGTATTTGAGTTCCGGACGTAAGCGTTATTCCACCAGACTGTGAAATAATCCCTGAAAATGTTTGGGTATTACCATTACTAATAGTGAGTGTTCCGCTTCCTAGAGTTACAAATCCTCCGGAGGGCCCTGTAAGGCTTCCAATAGTATTGTTAAAGCTATTTAAGTCAAGAGTTGCTCCACTTGAAATCGTGACAGCTGAGTTGTATCCAAAAGCGCCGTTATTGGCTACAGTTGCAACGCCTGCTTTTAGAGTGCCGACAGTTAGTGCTGTAGGTCCTGTATAAATATTTAACCCGCTCAATGTTAATGTCCCGGATCCTGCTTTTGTAAATGTAGAAGTAGTATTTCCAGCAACAACTAGAGGGATTGTAACTGCATTGCCGTTAGTATCAAAGGTTCCAGATGACATAAAGACAACAGATACAGGAAATGAGGAAAAAGTACTGCCCGCCTGAAAAGTTCCAGGGCCTGTAAATACGAGTTGCTGCTGATTGGGAGCGCCGATTGCAGGAAGTGAGGTGGAAGTTGCATTCAACGTGCCCGCATTAATAATTGTTAGTCCTTGGTAGTTATTAGCGCCTGTTAGCGTAAGTGTTCCTGTCCCTGCTTTTGTTAGATTTGAGCCCCCTGAAATGGGATGAGTGATGGCAACTGCATACGAGTTTGTATCAATTGTTGCAGGGCTTGATAAGGTAAGTGGAATTGCTATGCTTGATACGCCTGTAAAGGCTTCACCTGCTTGGAGCGTGCCTCCAAACGTATTAAATAGAAGTGATGAGGTTGTTCCTAAGCTACGTGGCGTTAGATTTAATACGCCACCTTCAATTGTGATTTGTCCAGTATATGAATTGTTGCCTGTTAAGGTAAGTGTCCCAAGACCAATTTTATTAAAAGGGCCAACGCTTCCTGAAATGGTGCCGTTTATTGTTAAATTATAGGAGTTTGTTGCAATAGTAGCAGGCGCTGCATTGATAACGATATCTGCATTTGTTTCGCAAGTGCTTCCTAATGCTAAAAGCCCGCCGGAGTTCGTAAAGGTAATATTATTTGTTGCTCCAAAATTTATTGTATTTAGAGTTGTCCCACCCCGAATGGTTGTCGTTCCTGAATAAGTGTTGGATATGCCCATAAGCGTTAGTGAACCACCTGTTATGGTTAATCCTCCTGTTCCAGTGACTGTTCCATAAAATGGAGTTAAGCTACCATTTGTTAATGTTAGAGTGCCACTACCAAGGGAGACTGTGGTTGATGGAGTCCCTGAAAGACTTGCAACAGATAAGGAATTATTATTCAGGTCAAGTATTGCAGAATTGTTTACTGTGACTGCAGAAGCAATTCCAAAAGCTGTGGTACTACCTGCTTGTAGTGTACCTGCATTTACAACGGTTGCTCCGCTATAATCATTAGATCCTGTTAATTTTAAAGTGCCAGTACCTGATTTAGTTAGACTGCCTGGACCAGTAACATGCCCACTAACAAAAACATCAAAACTATTTGTGTCTATTACGCCAACGTCACCTCCAGCACTCAGTGTTAAGGGAAAAGTTGTAGGTGTTCCTGAAGAACCTAGGTTAGATGTCGCTTTCAATGTGCCGCCACCCGAAGAAAAAATAATTGACGAAGTTGCTCCGAGACCTGCGGTATTGACTGTTAGTACGCATCCCCCTTGAAGAGTGGTGCTTCCAGTATAGCTATTTGACCCTGAAAGAATTAGAGTTCCGGCAGTTATTTTAAGAGTTCCAAGACCAGGTCCTAGTACCCCGGTAAATGTTCCCCCACCACCAACAACTAGACCACCTGACATAAGCACTGTTCCAGCGCCATTTAATGTTCCAAGAGTTGGGATAAATGCGTTTGTATCAAATGTTGCACCTGTTGCAACACTTAAATTAGAGGTAGAACCAAAGGCAAATGTTGAACCCATTTTCAGAGTTCCAGCGGTTACCGTAGTTGTTGCAGGATTAGCCAATGTGCTATATGTCGTATTATTCCCACTCACTGTAAGTGTTCCTGATCCGGCTAATGTAAAACCACCATTTGTTCCAGAAAGGCTTCCTGCAAACGTATTTGTTCCGCTATTTGTGACAGTAAGAGTACCAGTCCCCAAAGTAACAAAGCTTCCGGATGGAGCAGTAAGGACTCCGATTGTATTGTTAAAGTTATTTAAGTCGAGTGTTGCTCCACTACCGATAGTAACATTTGATAATTGGCCAAATGCGCCATTAGCTCCTGATTGTGCAGTTTGTGCTTGAAGAGTTGCTCCTGCATTTAAGGTAGTTATACCAGTGTATGAGTTTGGAGTTGCTAAAATAAGTGTTCCGGTAACACTTAAATTACCAGCGCCACTGATAATTCCTGTAATTTTATTTAGAGCTGAGTTTCCATTAGTTGTCCAAGTTTGACCGGAATCAAGAATAATACCATTTAGTAGGTTGGAGGCAGTGGTCCCAAAGTTGATTGTATTAGATGCAGCTATTTGAAAAGGACTGCCTGTAAACGAATATCCACCGGTTGTGATCGTAATTTCACCAATTGATAGTGTACCGATGTTGTTTAATACTGAGTTAGTAAAGCCTGATGGAAAAATTAAATCGTAACCTGAGCTTGGAACACCGTTAGTCCAGTTTCCGGCTGTATTCATTGAGTCGGTTGTTCCTTGCCATTGTGTTGAGGCAGCAAATAGTCCAAAAGGGAGAATAAAGAGCAAGAAGTCTATTTTTTTCATCATAAAGCCTTTAGTAAAACTCTTTTTAGCAATAACGTATCTCTTTTAGGATTTCAAGTCCTTTTATCCGGGCCATGGAGGGGGAGTGCTAATATAATTTATGGTAAATGAAGGTCCAGAAGTAACTGTAAAGACTACGCTACCTTGAAAATAAGCATCAGTTGCTGAATAAGTGCTAGAAGTTGAGGTAGGTGTGACTATTTGACGCTGTAAATTAATGTCATAAGTGTAATTTACTGAGTTGAAACTAAATGTAATTTGGAATAAGTGTCCTGACTCTACATGAACTATGCCAAGATCCGTGTTACCACTTGCTGAGGCGGGAGTTGATATTTGAGAGGTACCATTGTAGTGGCTAAAAGAGACTGAAACTCCATTTGAGGCTGGACCAACTACTACAGGATAGCTATATGTGTCTTCTGAAATATCTGGTATAGTAGTTCCTGAAAGGCTGCCTAATGTAATTACGGTATAGGGCTGATAAGCTTCTGGATCTACCGATGGATTCCCATATTGATCTTGTACCACCATACCATTCACAAGTCCGCTCATATTGAGCAAGTCGTCAAAGTCATAAGCATAGGCGAGGCCTAAATCACTATTTAAAGGTGGTGTAGAAACTGAACCTTTGCTAACAAATTGTTGATGAAGAACTTGGTCGTATACATTAAACCAAGGGCCATTTGAATAACCAGTAGGAGTTGTATAGTACGATAGAGTTTGAAATACTGTATCTTTATTTTCAAAAGGTGCGTCAGAAGTTGTTGCAACTTCATATGGTAGATGACCAACTGTAAACAATCCGCTTAAACATTTAGAAATTTCATTGCCATAGTCAAGGTCGTCAGCTGCAGAGGTTCCATTTGGGAATGTAAAAGGCCAGGTGGCTCCACTTAATAATTTCTCAGTGCTTAAGGCATTTGTGCCTGCTAAATCTATATATATAGGTGATATTGTTGATGTAGCGCATGTGAATTTTAGTGTTAAAGTTGCAGCTTTTGTTGGATCTGATTGCATAGTATAAGTTGCTTTCTCATGTGCGGCAGGATAAATTTCAAAGTAGAACGGATTGCCTGTATTTGTTGTATTATAATAGTCATACACAGCTTGCATATAAGATTTTTCAGTCGGAGTTGTTATTGGACCGTGAGCTGCATCTTGAAAATAATTGGAAGGAAAATATACCGGGCTAACTGCAGCTTGCTGGAATTGAACGGTATTTTCATGAAGTGCAATGCTATTTTTAGCTGCCAAAATGCGTAAATATGTTGTTGGTGTACCTGTACCGGTATAAGGATTTAAGTAATAAGGTATTGCTAAATTTGCCCAAGAAGGATAAGTTTGCTTGCTTGATAATGCATTATTAGTAGTTGAGAAGACAGAAGCCATCGTAACATTTGAGGGAAATCCAGAAGGAATGGAAATGTTTCCAGATGTTTGGGTATTACTTGGATAACTATAGGTTGCTAAATGCATAGGAATACAAAAATAATCAACATAAGAAAGATTTAGATAAAGTTGAGTGTTTGATAAATCAACATTGGGTAGTCCGAACTCAAAATCTTGATAAAGAGTGTAATAGTTAGGGTCTGTTAACGAAGTGACGGATGAATCACTGATTGCAAGAATTCCAAGTTCAGGATTTAAAGCTGTTTGCAGATACATGGGTAGATTGATGGAAAAATAGGCTCTGGAAGAACTGTTAACGGGAAAATATACAAGATAGGCAGGGTCAGTTTGTCCTGTGTTTGTAGCAGTGGGCAATGCAGAAAGAAGTACGCTAACACCTGCAGAACTTGGAGATCCGGTTGGTGTTGGATATTGAAAGGAACAAATACCATTTGAGTCCGGTACAAGAAAGCAAGGTATACCATTTGGATCATTTCCGTGAGCGACAAAATAAACTTGATTTGCGTTAAGTGTTGTGCTGTTTACAATTACAACAGGACTGTAATTTTCTAGAGGAAGAGGGTCTGAACTCACACCTAAAAGAGAGACTAGACTGAAAAATGAAATAAAACCAAAAGTAGATTTCATTAAAAGACCTCCAATCAAATAAAAAATTGATGATCTGTCAAAAAAACATTATAGTCAACTTGAGATTGTCGGATCCCACTTGTAGATAACATTGTTTATTGTGCGGGTACGGTAAATCCAAGGATCCTTGTTTTCTCGAATGAGCCTGTCACATCCTTTAATGTAACCTAAAAAAAAGCCGTATCTACGCATCGCAAGAAGCATGTATCTTGCACTTGTCGGTCTGAAATGACTTCTAGGTCCATCAACCGGGCTGATTACATTTTGATGAAAAAGTATTACCTTTTCAGCAGCAATACTTAAAAGATCACTCCGTTTTACAGGAGATGGATCATTCTGATAACAAATAAGATCACTATCTTTTCCCCATGGAGCAAAGTATCCCGCTGCCGGCTCCGCCCTAAGTTGTATAAAAGAAAAATTCACCGCAGAGACGCAGAGAAAAGCAGAGAAATAAATTATATTTTTTGTGCTCGTGGCGGCTCTTAGGGAATATTTGTGTTTGCTTCTAAAGATAAATAAGTTGAAATCTTTGCGGTTCTTTGCGACTTTGCGTCTTTGCGTGAATTTTTGAAATAGGGTTAACTGGATCAAAAAACTCCAATATTCTTTGGATGTCAACTTCTTGAAGAACAATTCACGCAAAGACGCAAAGTCGCAAAGAACCGCAAAGAAAAACATTTTTTAAGCTACCTTTTTGTTATCAGGAGTTTTTTTTATTTTTTTTATGATTCTATGGTGAATTTTTTTTCTTAACGTTATGTTAGAAGCCATGTTGGAGCATCAAAATGGGAAAGAGTTTATGGTCACGCATTTGGTAGTGGGCGTGGGTTTCAAAGAGCCGCTCATTGTAGAGAAGCGCGCCTTCTTTTGCCCCAAGAATACCGCCAAGGTACCAACCGGATTCAAAGCTTAGTGTAATAATTGCTGCCGGAACATTGCCTTTGTAAAAAAAATAGGCCGTAGTTGCAATAAAAAGAGAGTTGAGAGAAAAAGCTGTAAATGCGGATTGCTTTTGTCCAATGTAAAGATATCCTAGTCCCGGAATTGTCGCATTGAGAAATCCTGCAAGTGATGGATTTTTTTTATATTTATGAAAGGCTCTTACAATATCACCCGTTGCTATTTGGCAGCCAGCAAGGTGTTCTAGTTCTGAAAGTTCGTTTTCATAATTGAGTTGCGCAGAAACAGTATCAGGATCAGAAATAAGTGCAATCGATGATTCTTTGATGGGGAGGTTTGCATAAAGGTTTGCAATTTCAGCATCTATTGATTTTGTATTCGAAAGCTCTTTCATTTCATAGAGGTCCGCGTGGAGAATAGCTGAAGTCAGCTCTAGCTTTTTAGCATCTTTTGGATAAAACTTTTTCATAGATCGAAGAATGCCATTTGCCCGCTCAGGATTTTCCAGGGCTAGATATGAGTCGACAAGTATAATCAAAAGATCGTGAAATCCAATGAAATTTCGATCCGTATTCGCTAAAATGGAATTTTCAAAGGTATCTACCACTTCGAAATGCTTTTTGCCAAGATAGTAACAATTAACAATTTGGTATTGAATCTCAGCTTTGCGTTTTAGATTTCCTTCAGGAATTAGTATGTCTGCTCTCTTAAAAGAAGTGATAGCTTGATACAAATCGAGCCTTTTTGCAAATGCGAGACCAATTTGGTATTCTTTTCCCCAATCAGAAACTAATTCTTCATAGGTAAGAGGATTAAATAGGGGAGAAAGGTGCTTTAGATATTTATCTTGAACAGCAAAATCTATTTTGGGTTTCATTTGGGATTTCGCTGCTATGCCCTGCGTGCAACCAGATAAAGCTAATAGACATAGCGAAAGTGAAAGCGTAATGAGATATTTATTCATTATCTTCGGGATCAATGTCATCTGCTGATCTAATGAGTTCGAGTCCATTTTGGAAGTCTTCAGGACATGTTTGGTCTTTGCTTCCGTAGATTTCCTCTTGCTCTTTTGTAATTTGGCCATAAATTTGCTGTGTTTTAATAATATGCGGTTTAACAAATATAATCACGTTTTGGTTTTCAGTAAATTTTTGATCATAAGAAAATGCTGCACCAATTAAAGGAAGCCCGCCTAAGCAAGGTATTCCATTATTTGTTCTTGAGGAAATGTTTTGCATGGTACCGCTTAACACGAGAAAATGACGATCAGGAAGGTGAACTTTAGTTTGCATGCTTGTTTTTGTCGTTGTGATTCCGTTAATGCTGTTTGCTTGTGTTTGCGTGACATTACCGCCGCTTCCGGTTCCTGTATTTGCTTGTTCAGACATCTCATAATCAATATCTAGCGTTACTATATCATTGTCGCCAATTATTGGGGTAATACTTAAAGTGATTCCTACGTTACGATATTCAAGGTTAGCATTCGTAGTTTGACTAAGTCCTGATGTTGTTACAAGGGATCCTGTAAAAGGAATGTTTGAACCCGAGAAAATTTTCGCATTTTGGTTGTCCTGAGCAACAATCTTTTGAGAAAGCACTTCGGTCACGGTGTTTGTTTCTCGAAAAGCTCTAACAAGTGAGCCAAGGCTAGCGTAAGACTTCCCTTGATGCCAAATGATATCGCCAATGACACCGAAAAATCCACCCAGTATTGGAGGGATATCCGTTCCAGCAGGCTGTCTTGTTGCATTAATTGCATTTAAACCTTCAGCAAACGAGTTAGCGCTCGGCGCTCCTGCAATAGGAGTTGCATCAACTTGGTTATAGTTGCCGGAACCCCAAGAAAATCTATTATGGATTGCTCCTTGAGAGCCCCAAGATAACCCAATTTCAAGGTCATCTGAATTGTTAGATTCTACGACTAAAACTTCAATAAATACTTGTTTAAGAGGTTGATCAATGCTTTGAATAAGCTCTTTGAGTTTTGCTAAAACTCTAGGCTGACCTGTTGCAATCAGTGAATTCGTAGCTTCAATCCATTGAGTTGACCTGATTGCCTCGACAAGGCTGGTGTTTTTCTTTTGAGTGGTTTGATTTCCTAAATCACTACTAATTACAGTAAGTGCGGCAACAATGCCCTGGCCAGATTGATATTGAAGTTTATAGATTAGGAAGCCGGTATCATCAATTGTTTCCACACCCCCATCAAAATGCTTGGTGAGTTTTCCCGTTGCGGTTTCTTGTGTATCAAATTCCTTTAGTAATTCAATTACTTGGGTAATGTCTTTTTCTTTGCCAGTTAGTATGATTGTATTGGTTCTATCCACAAAAGATAAGTGGTCGATTACCTCGGATAAATTATGATCAGTAACGCCAGATGCAACGAGGTGATCTTCAAAGCTTTTTACCATTGTAATCAGTTCAGCGCCTGATACAAAACTCGGCTTATATATTTTGTAGCCTTCCGCTTGCCTTGTAGGACTGATCTTCATGATTGGCGCGATTGCTTTAGCTTTTTCCTGTCCGACATCAAGACTCTCAAGAAGAACTTGTATCTTATCAAGATCATTTTTTTCGCCGGTAAAAATAATAGAGTTTGAACTAGAAGAGTATTGAGCGCCCGCTATACTTTTTAGTAAAGTGTCTTGATGCGGAGCATCTTTTACAATCTGTTTTAGTTGAGAAAGAAGATCGCTTGAGCTCACAAATTTTAGCTTATAGACAAGAAAGTTTGTGCCAAATTTTTGTGTTACGAGGGATTTTGTGTTTTCTGGAACATCTAAAATAGTCAGAATATTTTTTATCTGTAGAATTGTCGCTGGTGTTGCCACAAATTGCACTGCATTTGAGCCTTGAATGACTCGCATTGAATTGATTGCTTTAAGCATAGACTCAGTGTCAGAGCTTGGCTGCGAATTATCCGCATGCTCTGCAATGCCTAAGAGTATTCTTGTTAATTCATCTGCAGTTAGGTAGTGAAGTTTGTAAACAAAGACTTCAGAGTTTGATCTAGGAGTTGATTGGTCGAGTGTTTCTAAAACATTACTAAGTCTTTCTAGAGATTGTTTATCACCTGTAAAAACAAGCTGATTTGAGGATGGAAGTTCCTTTACACTTTCTAAAGTTTTTAAAAATACAGGATCTGAAAGATTTGCAGATTTAAGCTTGACTGCTGTTTCCATGACTAGATTTTTTAAGTATGAGGTCGTTGTATTTTTTGGATTATAAATTAAAAACTCAGCATTCAAAGGGGCCGCAGCAGCAGCTTCCTTAGCTTTTTCATGCGCCTTTTCATGAGCCTTTTCAAGTATTTTTTCCATAGGAAGATCAACACTGCTTAGAAAAGATGAAATAATATGTAAATCGTTTGGTGTGCCTACAAAAATAAAGGAGTTTGCAGATTTTATATACTTCATAGTCTGTACAATCGAGTTTAGGCCTGATGCATCAAAGCTTGGTGTAGATGCTGCCTGTACCATCTTTTTAAGATCGGTTTCGATTTCCTCAGGTGATTTGCTTTGAAGTTTATAAACGAGTATGTTTTCTGCGGAAAGGTTTTTTGAAGGAGCCGCAAGAGAGCCCTGTGTGCCTTGTGTATTTTGCGCAATTTTTCCAATTTCCCGAGCTTGTTTGTGAAAAGCAATTCCTTGTTTATCAAGATCAGCTAATACAGAAAGAGTTTTCTCTATAAGAAACGGAGTTGAAACAATATAGATGGTATTAGTGTCTGTCTGTGGAATAATTTCTAAGGTTGTTGCATCGGCAATCGGTGTTATAATTTTTGTAGCAAGAGTTGCAAGTTCAGTGGCATCGCCATATTTGACACTAAAAGCATCCACATCATAAGGCGTTTCAGGGGCATCTAAACTTAAGAGTAAATGCTCAACTGTTTGAATACTTGATGAAACATCTGTAATGATCAATTGGCGTGTCTCTGTTGAAACTTCAACAAGAGCGTCTTTGGAAAGCATAGGAATAATAAGCGCCGCAATGTGAGAAGGATTGCCCTTTTGAATTCTAAAAACCTTGGTCATCAACGCAGGTAATAATTTCCCTTTCAAGGGATTTTCCGATGATACAACAGTTGGAATCTGGCGAACATCGACATTTTTATGGATCAAAAGATTTTGGTCTTCTTCAATAAGTGTCAATCCATGGATTCTCAATATTTGGACTAAAGCGGATAAAATATTATTGAGATCAGTTTGTTCTTCCGAGACAATAGTGACATTAAAATTCATGTCGCTGTCATTATAAATGACATTAACACCAGTAATTTTACTAATGAATTTCAAAAATTCTTGTATGGGGACATTATCAAAATTGATCGTATAACCTTCTTTCTTAGTTTCTGGTTCCTCTTTTTTTATGGAAAAGGCAGCATCCAAATAAAGTGGTGACAAGATTAATTGCATCGCTAAAGCGGCATGTACTAGAAAGTAAGATCTTATTTTCATCAAGTGTTATTACCAAACATTATTTAAAATCGTAAAGACTTCTTCAAATCCTAAAAGAAAGTTTGAATATTTGCAAGACTAGTTAAGTGTTAACTAAAAAATAAAATTCACCGCGGACTCGACATTAGGCTATTTTGATAAATTAATCGTAAAATTGCGTTCAAATTGTCAAAATTCATCAGCGCAGAGGCACTAGCGTGCGGGCGGAGACGCTGAGGTCGCAGAGGAAAAGAAGCAAGAAACAATAAAACGTATTTTAAAACTAAGGCTATATTAACATGTTAAATTAAAGATTGTTGCATCCTTCTGTTTATATATTCTTCTCTGTGTCTTCTGCGTCTCTGCTGCACGCTAGTGCCTCTGCGCTGATGAAATTTAACAATTTTGCTCATTGGAAAAAGTTATGTAGAGAGTCTTCAGGGGACTTATGGGTAATAGCATAGGAGCCGCAGTGCGCGCGGAGAAGAAGCAGGCTTTGCGGTGAGTCTTGCATTAGAAGATGCGAAGGAGAGAGAGGACTACTTTTTGCGCGGAGGATTCACGCTTTTGGAAGGCGCCCTGTAGCGTGTCCAGAAGGACAGGTGCCAATCTATTTGGGGAAAGGTGTCTATTTGTGTTTAGTGTTTCTAGAGTGAGCGCTTCAACAGCAATCCGTTTTTCGAGGGGCATATTGGGTGAAGAGAACGGGTGTAAAAGAAGCATGTCACCGGGATTCCATGAATCAGTTGTTGAAAAGAAGGCAACGTTTGGCTCTGTGCCTAGTAGTCTTGATTGGTTGCGAAGCATTTTTGTCTGTCCACCATTGCCTGATAGGTGCCATAGTGATTCAAATCCTGAGGAGATAAAGGAAAACTGATCTAAAAGAGGGCTTAAATGTAAAATGGTAATTGCTTCTTTTTTCCCAAATGATTCATGGCAAAAGAGCTGATTTAATTCAAAGGCGAAAAGACTTGAGGTAAAAGGGACGCTTGATTTTGCTGCAAAAAAGTCATGAATTTTTGCTCTGAGAAGCCCTTTTAATACGGCTAGAGATACAATTGATGAGAGTCTTGAAGAGGGGGATTCTGCTAGGATAATTACAAATGAATTATCTGGTAGTTTAAAAAAATCGTAGTAGATTCCAAATAGATAAATTCCTTCTGGTTTTGCAAGTCCAATATCGAGCTCAGGCCATGATGGAATCGGAGGAAGCAATTCTTTTTGTTCCTCCCCTAAAATTTCCCAGATTTCTAAAAGCTCATCTTCGTCGGAACGCTCTTTTTCTATTATGTTGTCTTTAAGGTATTTAGAAATGTCTGCAATGAAGTCAACAACATCTTTATATCGAAGCTCTGCATTAGGCTCTAAAGCCTTTTGTAAAATAGGACGTAAATGCGAAGGAATAAGATCTAATTGAACATTACCAAAAGAAAGCTTACCCATAATCATTTCATAAAAAATTATTCCTAGGGAATAGATATCGCTATTAAATGAAATATTGAAAGGGTTTCTTTTTTGCTCAGGACTCATATAACTGGGAGTTCCAATGATCCGGTTTTCGCCTTTTAATTTTTTCCCTTTTTCTTCCATAATGTGCGCAATGCCAAAATCAATAAGCTTGATCTTTCCGCTTTCTGTAATCAATATATTCTCCGGTTTCAAATCTCTATGAATGATTCCGTGCGTGTGTAAATGAAGGAGCGCGTAGGAAATTTCCAGAATAATATCAAGCGTTCTTTTAATAGAGAGAGAGTTGTTTAGGATAAATTGTCGAAGAGAAATTCCTTGCACAAATTCCATGGCAATATAGAGACTTTTCTCCCACTCTCCCTGACCGTATAACTTTAAAATATTAGGGTGATCAGCTAAGCTGATAATCTCAGCCTCTCTTAAGAACTGTGCCACAAGCTCTTTATCAGCTGAGAGCGCTGGAAGAAGTACTTTTATTGCAATTGGTTTCCGCATCTCTGGTTCTGAGCCGAGAAGAAGAAGGCTCATTGACCCTTGATTGAGAACTGAATCTATTTTATACGGACCGATATGTTTTGGAATGACAAATGGGGGGCCATGAGTTCTGAAAGAAGGCAGAGTTATTTGACTATAAAAATCGATATTCTTCATCTGTATAGCTCTAGGATCTTAACGCCGATTGTATCTCCAATTTCTATAATCTCACCTTTTCCAATTACTTTGCCTGACGTAGTTAGATGAACAATTCGAGGATTAATTTCTATCGGCAATTTATAGCCTGGTTCCATTCGGGAAAGCTCGTCTAAAGTAACTTCAAATCGGCTTACTTCGAGATTAATTTTAATAGGAATATCGGCAATTGAAATGGTTTCTAATGAAGCCTCTTCAAGATCAGGTTCTGCTTGTAGATCCTCTTCGGAGCTTTCTTCTAATCCTTCTTCTAATTCTTCTTCAAATACTTCAAAATCAGAGTTATCTAAATCATCATCTTGCATGAACAGGCCTCTCAGAATAAGCGTGAAGCAGATCGAGGATTTTAAACTTACCCTCTTTTAATTTGATTTGGAAAAGGGGGTTTTCGCCAAGTAGCACTTTTAAGCTTCCCTTTTCATTGCTTGGTTTATAAAATGCATTATCAATTAGGATAAAGTCGCCGGGTTCAAGCGAAGAGAGTTCATCTTTAGTTAATTCAATAGAGCCATTTGTGATGGAAAGAGGGATTTTTATATCGGGAAATTGCCGAGTAATATCGGCAAGAGAAAGTCTTTCTTTTGAAAAATAGTTGGAAAAGGAGTCCTTAAATTTCGAGGAGAGAATAAGCCTGCCCCAAACTCTTGATTCACCATGCACGAGCGCGACATCAATTGCATACCCCTTATCTTCTAATGGACTTTCTTTAGCTAGCTTTAAAGAAAACTCTTTAAATAGAGGGGTTTTACTAAGTCCTTCCATAGCAACAAGTATTGCGTATCGATAGATTCCTTTGATGAGCTCTGGATTCTCTAGCTCTAACGCCTTTTCGTAAAGATCCTTTGACCAAGAAACAAAAGTTTTGAGATCTTCATAGGCCATTACCCAAAAACATTCACCTTCTATTGGAGTTGCCCCCAAAGCAATAGAAATAGGGGAGGCCCCAAGACCTGTGAAATAATTGGACTGAGTTTTCCATTCTTTTGCTCCAATTTCTATGGAAAACGGTAAAATTCCTAATTCAGAGGAGACTAAAGCCGAAAGTTCGTCTGTAGGAAATGCGGCTGAAAAGGAAAATGAAGGGATGTTAATTACCTCTTTAAGTTCATTTTCAATAGGTTGTATCCAGGATGGAGAGGTCTTCATTTTTTGCTATTTCCCTTTTTGACCGGAGAATAGCTCAAGCGCTTCGATTTGGGAAGAGAAAAAACAGGAGCATCTAAAAATGGAGGAGAAATAGCGAATGAAAAATTAGGTAGTGCTGCCTGAAGTGCGAGAACTAACTCCCTTTGTTTCTGTGAGATAAGAGCGCCTGTTTGTTCTGATCCAAAAAAAGATATATGGAAAGATTGAGGCGCAGTATCATATTGATCAATAATGACTTCAACCATTTCAAAAGAAGGTAACTCAATTGTGAGTTTTGTTTGCATTACACCTGATTTTTGTTGAATTTCAATTTCAGTAGGCAGGGGCTCAATTAAAGAAATCAATTCTGTTGGCAAATTCTCAATTAGTTTGGAGAACGGAACAGGTGTTTGAATAGGAGCAAGTTGCGCTACAACAGGTCCATCCATAAGAACAGGCTCTTTATCCTCTTCACAATCATCATCAGCCATCAATTCTCTAAATTTTTGAGGGATTATTTTGAAAGAAGACTCAGTTCCAACTTTGTTGTTAATTTCTGTTGAAAAGGTAGGTTTCATCGGATCATTTTATAGGAAATTCACTTCTAAATCTACTATTATATGTATTTTTAATTGGGGGTCAGACGTCATGTGTTCATGTGTCACACATGAACACAT
>JACCDG011141894.1_pt1 | contig 19734 bp, 15 predicted proteins | sample 7442471 | NCBI WGS metagenome assembly JACCDG01 (sample SAMN15323444, study PRJNA562643) | freshwater metagenome | isolation source: river surface water | place: USA:Blue River Watershed | collected 2017-08-17 | reverse complement strand
GAAGGGCCGTGGGGGGCGGGGTGCGCTGCAAATACAAGTAGGATAAATAATTTCATAAATTTCAGGATTCTTCCTACCCGAGAATCTGAGTAGCATAACAACCGAGAATCTGAGTAACCCAATTAACCAAACTGAGCAGCAAAGCAATAGAAGGAAGCTAAGCAAATGAGCAACCAAAGCCAAGGCGTGTACACTCACGCAGAAGTGGTTACGCAAAGTCCCGTACACGGCGGCTTAGTGCCTACGCAGGGCGGCACGTCCCCAATCCACGGGGCCAACGGCCTTGGCGGCTCAGCAGTTTTCGATTTCTTAGTTACCTATCAGTCCACGCAGGAGGGTAACACCGGCACCGGCCTACTGGCCTACACGGTGCGCCGCAGCGGCAACCTAACCGGCACAGACGTGTTAGACTACGCCGTAAGCGGCTTTGGCGCTAACCCGGCGCAGACGGCCAACTTTCCGGGCAATGCTTTCCCCAGCGGGACGCTTACCTTTGTGCCCGGCGATATTGACAAGGTTATATACATCGCCACAACCACCAACACGGCATGGGATGTGGACCGCGACTTCATTCTCACCATTTCCGGCCATCCGGGTATCATCAACGCCCTTGCGTACGGAACAATTCTGAACGACGACCCGCTTTCACCCTCGCCCGGCGCAAGCGCGACCACAACAGCAACCACGCCCACCGTGCACTACCACCCCAACAGCCAGAGCGCGACGCTTGACGGCAGTAGCCGCGTGCTAAGCTGCCCCGATATTAGGGGACTAGCCGCCCTTAGTGGCGTAGCCTATGGCGGCGGTACAATTGGTCCCGTTGAAATGACAGATGGATGGGGTCGTAAATTCTGGCGCTTCAGTCCAACGCAGGCGCTTTTAATAGCAAACACTTTGGCGGGTCTTAACAGCCGGTCGATGACGGTGTTCATGGTCATGCGTCAGCACAAGGTGACGCGCGGCATGGACAGCCCGTATTTCAGCACGCGCTATTCCGCCTACACCGATGACACGACAAACACCGCGCGCACCAACGGCTACGTGTTGCGTGTGCAATGCAACACCGGCACCAGCGAAGTGCCGCGTATGAAGTCCGGAACCACGGACAGCTTTGCCGGGCACGCCAACAGCCCGAAGATGATACCCGGCGCGCAGTTGCAAGTGGTGGGCTTTGCCAGCCGCAGCGGTGCATCAGCGGGGACGGATGTCGGTGGGCGGTTCTATATGAACAACGACGCCGTACCCACGGCGCAGTCGTCCCTCACCGGCACAGCTGATGTCGGCGGGATAATCGGCGCCAAGGCCACCAGCAGCAACGCCATAACCGGCACAACCGATACCGGCTTTGACCTTTACGAATTTATTTTGGTCAAAGGCTCCCTCACCGACGCTCAGGCCGACGCCATCGCCGCCGCGCTTGTGAGTAACTACGCCATACCGACTATTGACAGTCAACTGATTATCCTTGGCGATTCCGTGTTCGAAGCGATAGACACGTCTTCAACCGTCGTCGTGCCTGCGGACAACATGGCCGTAACCCTAACCGCGCCGGGTGCCGAGCTAGTGCCAACAAGTTGTCGCGTTATCAATGCCGCTGTAGCTGGCAGCGCGTGCCAGACTTTTGGTGGAATAACCGGCGTTGTGATGAGTAGCCAGCGTGACGACGCTGCAGGGCCGTTGAAATACCAGTACCCCGGCGGAGCGACGAAGAACATCATTTTGTTCAACACCGGCATCAACGATATGCGCTCCTCAGCCGGAAATTTCTCGGCCGCGACGCACTACGCTAACGTGGTGGCGCTTATAAACACAACCACTACCGGCTATTTACAGCGCGGGTACAGCGTTGTCGTAGCCACGCCAACAGCCATAAGCGGCGATAGCACCGGCCAAGGCCGTATAGCCGCCTACCGTGACTTGATTGTGGATCCGAATACGGACATCGTCGTTGATCAGTTCTTGACGGACACGTTGAGCAACACCGGCCAAACATACGCCGGGCTTGTAAGCGTTCTGCCCATATGTAAAATTGAAAATGGCAGCAGCGGCACCATATTCTTAAATTCCGCGGATGCTGGCGATACCCTATACTACGCAACCGACGGCACACACCAAACCCCAGCAGCCATGACTTTGCTGGCAACCGGCGGCGATACCCCGCAGTACGGGCTCGCCGGTCTATTCGATCTTATCACGCCCGCCATACAGTTTAGCGTAAGTGGTGCCCAAGCCGTGCCCGAAGGCAACACAGGCACAACCACGATTACATACACCATTTTACGCAGTGGCAACCTGAGCGGCTCGGCAACTGTCGATTGGATTACCAGTGCCACGGGCTTGTCGCCCATGCAGGCTACGGATTTTGTCGGTGGGGTGTTCCCAAGCGGTACAGCTACGTTCGGTGATGGTATAGATACGGTCGATGTGTCGTTTGATATCGTTACAAACACTCTTAATGAACCTGATAAGACATATTTGTTCGCTCTTAATAACCCAACTGCATCAACGCCTGCTAAACTGACTGCGCCGTACAGCGCCATTGGCACCGTTTTGAACGACGACGCGCCGGGCGGGCTGCAAATAGTCGACCTTGGATCGCCCGCTGCGACGGAAGCGTTTATTCGCGCCGGTTACGGTACGGAATGGACGCCCACCGGAGTATTGACGCAGACAAAGCTGGTAGCCACCAGCACCCAAGACCTACTAGCCAAGTGGAATACGGTGAAGAACAACGCCAACAGCTATAGCGAACGGTGGGAAATTGAGTGTGACTGGGATGGCCCATCCGCTTTGACCGCTGGTGAGGGCGGTATCTTGTCGTTGCTCGGCAAAAAGGCACTTACGAACGGCTGGGTAGAAGGCGGCGGATGGGTAAAGATATACGGCAAAGCCGGTAAACGCCCTGCTATCAGCAATAGAGTTAAGCTGGGCGCTATGCGCGGTGTGACTATCAGCAATCTCGGCTTTGGTGGTAAATGGGATGGTGCTGCTGGCAAGCAAAGCACGCAGTACGGTACGCAGATATTCGTAAATACCACGTACCCGGCTGAAAACATCATCAATTTCGACAGCTGCTTCTGGGGACGTACATTCTACGACAGTACACAGGTGGCCGATAACTATATCACAGGTATTCTAAGCAGCGGTGTCAGCGAGCAGATCGTTGTTGCCAATTCTTCATTGGACGGCTGCTACTTTGGTGCAGCGCTGGTGGCGCGACGCACGCGCGTGAGCGGTTGTGACTTTAACCGCTGTAACGGCGACTACATGCACTTCTTTGGGCACAAGAAAACGGGCTATTACGCTTACATCATTCTGGAGAACCTTACGCTACGCGGCCCCATACAGGCGCTAGCCTACCGCAACCTGCACCAGGACATGTACCAGACCGGCGCACGTGCCGACACGCACCTTGGCTACCGCTTGCTCAGCAAGAATATACGCGCCCATCTTGACCACATGTACAATGGTGATCCGGGCGCGGGCGGTGGTAGTCAGGGCAGCTACAATGACGACTACTTAAACTCCGACAACTTGTTCTGTCTTATCGACTGCGACCACCACGCAGCCAGCCCGCACAGCTTTGCGTACTGGAGCCCGAAGGGCACATATCGCAGCTATGTTGATCATTGCACGTTTGGGCGGTGTGGGCGCGTACCAAGTCAGTTCCCCGGGGATGTTTACTCGCCGGAAGACTTCGATCCTGGTGTTACAGGTAACTCATTGCCGTCAAAGATTCCTGGAATTGCTTTAACGGTAATGAACACGCTGGCTTCACGTTTAATCACCAATGATGCGAAGATACAGAACGTGAACAATGTTCAGTTCACGCACACCATCGGCGGAGCGCTGCGGCCGGAAGACATATTCAACGGTGCGAACTTCGAGCGTGGTGGGGCCAGCACTAGCAACGGCATCGCAGGTAAATTCGGCTATCTGCTGCCGAACGAAACCGGCACGCAGGCGCAGTTCCTTGCCAGCATGGCGGCTAACTGGACGCCCCAAGGCCAGTACGCTAGCTTAGGTGCCCGCCCAATCAACCTTGCTGACTTTACTGCAGTCGGCAAACCAAGCTACGCGGCTTAACGGAGAATAGCGGCCATGGCGCTAGCAGAAGCCGAGAAAAAAGTCCACGCTTTGTTGTACAAGGCGGAGCGTGGACGCGTCGCTGAGAATATCGACGATGAGTTGGCAGAAGACATGGCCGCTTTCTACCTCGACCCATACGCGTTCGTTCTGTATGCGTTTGACTGGGGTAAAGGCGACCTGGCCGGGCATGAAGGACCAGACGCGTGGCAAACAGACTTTTTATGTTCAATACGTGACAAGTTGCACGGCTTACGTAGCGATGAAGAAACGGTTAACGACGCACTATTCTACGCCACAAAGGCCGGACACGGCGTTGGTAAAAGCGCAGCCACCAGCTGGATAATCCTTTGGCTCATGAGCACGCGCCCGCATTTTGCTGGCGTGGTTACGGCGAATACGAAAGAGCAGCTGATGCGCAAAACATGGCGCGAACTTGCTATCTGGCACAATCGTTGCATCACGCATCATTGGTTCAAGTACAACGCCACGAGTTTTCACCATGTTGCTCACCGTGACACATGGCGTTTTGATGCTACGCCGTGGTCTGAGCACAATAGTGAAGCTTTTGCCGGTATGCACAACGGCGGGCGTGGGCAGGCAATGATATTCGACGAGGCTTCGGGTATCGCTGACAAGATTTATGAAGTCGCCGAGGGCGCTATGAGCGACCCTGATTCGTTTTGGTTCCAATTTGGCAACCCAACTAAGCGTTCTGGACGTTTCTACGATAGTTTCAATAAATTCCGCCACCGCTGGACTACTTTTACAGTAGATGCACGCCGCGCCGCCGCCGCCAACAAGAAGCGTTTGGCGGAAATGATAGAAGACTGGGGGCTTGATAGTGATTATGTTAGGGTGCGTGTGCTTGGGGAATTTCCACAGCAAGATGTGGCGACCCTCATCCCTGCTAATTGGCTGGACTCCGCAATTAAAAGGCCGGTTATCGGTTGCGAGCGTTATCGCCCGGTTTGGGGACTCGACATTGCACGTTTTGGCGATGACCGCACAGCACTTTGTAAGCGCCGCCAACGAAAATTAGCCGAGCCAATCATATTTTGGCAGGGCTTGAACTTGATGCAGACATGCGCGCGTGTAAAAGCCATATGGGACGACACACCAGAGGACGATAAACCGTCAGCCATATGCATAGACGCCATCGGTGTAGGCGCGGGTGTCGTAGATAGACTAACAGAGATGTCTACGCAAGGTCATTTTGGCGACACCAGCATAGTTGGAGTCAATGTTAGCGAAAGCGCGTCTACAAGCGATAAATTCGCCCGTTTACGTGATGATTTATGGTGGCGCGCACGCACATGGTTTGAAAGCATGACGGTTTCGATGGAAAACGATATCGAAATTCGCAATAGTTGGCTGTTGGAAGGTAACGAAGAAGATTTTGATTTTGGCGACGCAGGTAGAAAAACGCCAATCATAGATGAGTTACGCGATATTTTGTTCAGCTACCTTCCTAACGGCAAGATAAAGCTTGAACCAAAACAAGATACAAAGGAGAGGCTGGGTCGTTCGCCCGACGGTGCGGACGCGTTTGTCTTAACCTTTGCCGAATCCGACGTGTTAGTAGAGCAGAGTGGCCGTGCACGTTACGGCAAGAAGTCAAACCGCAACCAAGGGAGTCCGTGGGCAGCATGAGCGCAATAGGAACAAACGAACCCGAACTGGAAGAAGGCCAGGAGTCTGAATTCGTTCGTCTTAGAAACATGGTGAAAGAAGGTCACCAAGCACGTAGCAAGTGGCGCAAAGAAATGCGCGAGGCTTACGACTTTGTCGCGGGTCATCAATGGTCCGAAGAGGACATGAAAGTGTTGAATGAACAGCACCGCCCGCCTGTAACTTTCAACCGCACAGCGCCAATTATCAAAGCGGTGTGCGGGTTAGAGGTGAACAACCGCCAAGGCATCGTGTTCTTGCCGCGTAAGTTAGGAGATAGCGGCCCTGACGAAATGCGCACCAGCGCGGCCAAATGGATGCGTGATGAGTGCGATGCTGAGGATGAAGAATCGGAAGCTTTTCGCGACACCACCATTTGCGGCGAAGGCTGGGTGGAATCGCGCATGGATCACGACGAAGAGCCGCAAGGTAAATTCGTTGAAGAGCGCATTTTTCCTGGTGAGATGGGCACCAACAAAGGCGCGTGCAAAGCCAACTACAGCGACGCACGTATGATATATCGTGTGCGCGACCTTGACGTATTTGACGCTAAAGACATGTTTCCAGATACGGCCGAAAGCGACGTGCACGTTGCTTGGCTTGGGGATACAGCCACGCCAGAAGATGGAGGCGAAGGCAACAAGACGGATTACCCTGAAGAAACACGCGCAGGTCTAAACTCCGCCCGCATAGGGTTGCGCAAATGCCGGGTGGTGCATGTGCAATGGTGGGAGCGCAAGCCCGTGCACTTGGTTGCGCAAAGCAACGATACTGAGCCGGTGGAAATGTCACCTGAAGATTTTAAGAAGTACAGCGAACGTGCCATGGCAGCAGGCACAACCTTCGTTAGCACGACGGTTCAGAAACGGTTTTATTTCGAAGCCTTTCTTGGCAACGCGGGAATGTTGCCCATAGGTGGAAACAAGCAAGTCACAAAACGACCGGTGGCGGCAGGCACATTTCAGTGGCGTGCTATAACAGGTGAGCGCGATACTAAGCTAAATTGCTTCTACGGTCTGGTTCGTGATATGCTTGACCCGCAGCGTTGGGCGAATAAATGGCTCAGCCAAACCATGCACATCATGAATAGCAACGCCAAAGGCGGCGTCATGGCTGAAAAAGACGCGTTCGTCAATCAGCGTGAAGCCGAGACCGATTGGGCAGACCCCACCAAGATTGTGTGGGTAAAGCCCGGAGCTATTGCTAACAACAAAATCAAGGATCGCATGCCGCCGCCGCTGCCGCAGGGGCTGAGTGATATGATGAACTTTGCCCTGTCATCGCTGCGTGATACGACAGGCGTTAACCTTGAACTGTTAGGTCAGGCGGACCGTGAACAGGCTGCATCGCTCGAGGCGCAGCGCCGCCAAGCCGCGCTTACCATATTGGCGACGTTGTTTGATAGCTTGCGGCGCTTTCGTAAAGGGCAAGGACGAACCACCTTACACTACGTTGAAATGCTGCCCGCAGGAACGCTGGTTCGTGTAAGTGAGAAAGGAACTCACAAATACGTTCCATTTGTTAAAGACGGTGGTTCTGCGCGTTACGATGTAATCGTAGATGAAGCGCCAAGCAGCCCGAACCAAAAGCAAGCTGTGTGGGCCATGGTTATGCAGCTGCTACAGGGCGGCATACAGTTGACGCCACCGGCTATTATCAAGTTGTTGAAATACTCGCCGTTGCCAGAATCGGTTGTGCAAGAAGTTGCTGAAGCCATGGGTCTTGGCGAAGGCGAGATGAATGCGCAGCAGCTTCAGCAGAAGCTTATGCAAGCTGAGCAGGCTCTTAAGGTAATGGAGCAAGAGCTAACCAAAGCCATGGAAGAAAACAAGAACAAAGAGAACGACCGCTCTATTGACTTGTTGAAATTGGAAATCGATGAATACAAAGCGGAGACTCAGCGTCTGGCTGCGCTTTGGTCAGCAAAGGTGGCTGCCACCCAAGCTAAGCAAGACGCTGCTGTTACGCCCGATCCTGATGAAAGCGGTGAAAGCGGAACTACTGAACCAACAGAGGAGATTGAATAATGCCCGTAGCTAACGACCTTACGCCGGAAGAAGAACAGATGTTCAGCCAGCACGGCGTAACGCCTGCTGGACCCGGATCAGAACCGACTGGCGAACCCAGCCCCGCGCAGCAGCCCGTTGCGCCCGCTGCGGAGCCAAGCGCAGAACCCGCTGCGCAACCGGCTGCTCGCCCGCGCGATGCCAACGGCCAGTTTCTTCCAAAAGAAACACCGGCTCAGCCTGCTGCCCAGCCTGCTGCCCAGCCTGCTGCCCAGCCTGCTGCCCAGCCTGCGGAGCAGCAAGAACAGCAAATGGTGCCGCACGCCGCACTACACGCCGAGCGTGTAAAGAATCAACGCATGGCGCAGCAAATGGCGCAGTTGCAGGCGCGCACCAATGCTATTCTTGCGGCCAATGCGCAACGCGCCCAGCAACAGCAAGAACAACTGCCAAGCCTTGAGGAAGACCCCATCGGTTACTTTACGGCGATGGAGAAACGGTTAAACGCTTTCGAGCAAAGTCGAGCGGAAGAAGCACGTTACCGCGATATTGATGCCGCGCTGGAACAGGACGAAATAGCTTTTGAAGCTTACACGCCCGACTACCAACAGGCCAGCGACCATTATGTGCAGAGCCGTGCCCGCGAGTTGCTGGCCTTGCATGACCCGAATAAAGTTCAGCAAATTCTGCTTAGTGAAACTCGCCAACTAGCGCAGGAGGCATGGCGGCGCGGCGTGCCAGCAGCGCAAATGGTGTATCAGTTGGCGATTGCGCGGGGCTATACGCCAGGATCGTCTGAGATAGCGTCGCAGCTTGCGCCTAGCGCGCAGCCTAGCGCGCAGCCTGCTTTAACGCCGCAGAACGCACCAGCGCCAATCCTGCCTAGCACGCAACAGCCGCAATTAACGGCTCAACAGCAGGTTGCGGCCATACAAGCTGCGCAAGGCGCTAGTCTTAGCCTTAGCGCCGGTGCCGGGGCGGGAAACGGCGGAGCTGAGCTTACGGCTACGGATTTGCTTAATTTGTCCGATGAAGAGTTTGAAAAGTACCTTGCCTTGGGGCAAAAAGGTGCAAATGCGCGTTTTGCAGCCATTCAATAGGTCCTTTACTTGCGCACGCGCCTACGCTATAAACGTGGCGCGATGCGTTTTTACCCTTTCGGTCGTGGCTTTGGCGGTTGAGCCTATCAACCGCCTCCGCTAGTGGCTAGCGCAAAGTCACAAGGGCAGACGCCTTTCGGTCTTACGTCCGCTCCCTACGTATGAGGAGCTTCGCAGCGGTCCAGCGTTACCGGATCGAACCGAAGCAACTTTCAATCTTGGGAGCATTCCTATGGCAATGACTGAATTTCCAGCCAACCATCCGCTTGCGGTACGGCTGTGGGCGAAGCGTCTCTTCGTGGAGACCCTTCGTGAATGTTTTATCGATCGCTTCATCGGCTCGTCTGAAAAGAACGCGATCATCTTCATGCGTGACGAACTCAAGAAGTCCGCGGGCGACCGCGTCACAATGGGTCTTCGTCTGCAGCTGAGCGGTGCCGGTGTCGCTGGCGACAACACCCTTGAGGGCAACGAAGAAAACCTGACCACTTACGACGACACCGTCGTTATTGATCAGCTTCGCCACGCCACTCGCAGTAAGGGTAAGATGAGCGAACAGCGCGTACCGTTCAATGTCCGCCAGGAATCAATGGACGGCTTGAAGGATTGGTGGGCTGAGCGTATCGACACTTGGTTCTTCAATCAGGCGTGTGGTTTCACCGCTCAGAGCGATGTGCGCTACACGGGTATGCAGGCGGTTATTGCGCCTGATTCCAGCCACATCTTCCGCCCCAACAGCCGTACCACGGACGAATCGCTCACCACGGGCGATGAGTTCAGCCTTGCGCACATTGATCGCGTTGTGGCGCGAATCAAAAGCTGGCAGACAACGGTTAACGGTCTTGTACCGATTCGACCCGTGAAGTACAAAGGTGGTGAATATTACGTGATGTTCATCCACCCGTACCAGTCGTATCAGCTTCGCACTAACTACAACGCGGGCGCATGGGCCGACCTTCAGAAGTCGAAGCTTCTGGCAAACGGTAGCGACGAAAACCCGATTTTCCAGGGTGGTTCGTTCCTTGGCGTGTACAATGGCGTTGTCATTCACGAGTCCGCTCGTGTCACCAACGGCGTTCACTCAACCACGGGCGCGGCTGTTGCCAATGCCCGGCGCGCGGTGCTGTGTGGTGCGCAGGCGCTGCTGATGGCCACTGGCCGTGACGACACTGGCCCTGAGAAAATGACCTGGGTCGAGGAAATGTTCGACTATAACAACCAGCTTGGCGTTGCAGCGGGCATGATCGGCGGTATGAAGAAAGCGGTGTTCAATAGCACCGATTTCGGCACCGTCGTGTTTGCCACCTACAGCCCTCAGCCGTAAGAAAGGAGACAAGGTATCATGGTAGGTACTCCTCGTCAGTATCATCATCAGGTGGCTCACTTCCTGCGTCGCACCGTTACCTACGCGGATAACGGATCGGCAAAGGTAATTGGCACGCTGCCTGCTGGTGCTCTAATTTTGAAACCATGCTCTGGCGTTCACGTCATCACGGCCTTCAACGCTGGCACGACCAATGTCATTGACGTCGGCTATGTCAACGCCACCACTACGGATGACGATTATTTCGGCACCGACCTCGCGCTTGGCGCGGCAACCTTCGTTCCATTGGATGAAGCAGTTGGCGGGTTCCGCGTGGACGTGGCCACCGACGTTACCGCTACCGTCGGTCTTTCCGGAACAGCTGCGACGGCGGGCGTAGCAGAAGTCGTTATCGTGTACATTCCCGATAGCGATCAATAAGAGGAGAACAACAATGCGAGGTAGCAAACAGGCTTACTTCTACGTCGATGTCTCGAAGATTCCGCAGGAAGCTCGAGAAGCGCTTGTAGAAGACGCCAGCATGGGCGGCGCGCAGTATGGTATGCGTATCGTCGAGCTTATTCACAACGGACCGGCACAGTCGCCGGTGTACGGTGTTTACTACGGAGAAGATGAGAAGAAATGGGCTTTGGCTCAGGAAGAGCTCACCTTCGACAGTGAAGAGGCCGACGATGAAGTACTGGCCAAGGCCAGTGCAGCCGCTGATGCCGCCGCAGCTGCTCAGAACGCCGCTGACGAAGCGCGCGTTAGCGAAGTAGTTGAAGCTGCCAACAGCAAGACCACCGGCAAGAAGTAACCTTAGGAGCTCGGTCGTGAAGACATTTCAGATAATGTATGATCGTATAGCGACCGAGCTTCGTCGATCCAATCTTGTAAGCGAAATCAAAGATGCGATAAACGACGCTATTGATGAAGCTTCAAAGAATCGCTTTTATTTCAACGAAATGCGCGGTCTTACTTTTAATACTGTGAGCGCCACAGAATACTACGATGATCAGGGTATCGTTGAAATAGACGCGATATACACAGTTATTGCAGGCTCACGTAGAGAACTGCGAGAAGCTTTAGATACAGAAATAGATTGCTTATCAGAGGGCAACGTTCAAATAGGACAGCCGTTCAAATACGCCAGACGCGGAACGGAATTCAGACTGTACCCCGTGCCAGACGCGGCGTACACGGTTGTATTCAACGGCTACGGTAAGTTGTCGCCCAGCCCATTGGTGAACCCAACAGACACCAACGCGTGGGTTAACGATTCTGAACGCTACATTCGAGCACTGGCTAAAAGCTACGTGTTTCGCGATGTAATACGAGATGCTGGCGAAGCTACCTTGTACGCCGCAATGGCTGAAGACTACAAGCAAGAGCTGCTCGAAGAAACCACAACGCGTATAGGGACGGGCCAAATGCGTCCGACGCAGTTTTGAAAAACTTTCTTTCTTTAGGCGCAACGCCTTCTCCTGTTGAAGATGTCAACATACCGTTTGGTGAGTGGTTGCCAGACATTGGCGAGCTTGACAACCCAGGAGCGCTAGAAGCTTTGAATGTAGTTCCTATACCGGGTGGGTACAAGCCGTGGCGCAGCTTCGATGCTTCTAATTCTTTTAAAGTGGCTACCGCTGTTCGCGGTGGGCTGCTGTACTATGAGCGTGACGGCACAGTTGCTATCCTTGCTGGCGCGGCCGACGGCATATATCAGCGTAACGGGTTGGCTTTCACTAAGCGGTACAATTACGCGATTGACGTCACTAGTCAGCAGTGGCAATTTATTCAGTACGGTTGGTCCATCGTAGCGTTGCCGCCAGGAAGCGCTCCGTTGGTGACTGACGTCGGCGGCGCGCTTACTTTCTATCCTCTGGGTGGCTCGCCGCCGATTGCCTATTGCGGTGCCCGCATAGGAGATTTCTTAATACTGGGAAACCTAGACGGTGAACCCGGCCCTGATCCTGCGCGCCAGCCCAACCGCATACGGTGGAGCGGCTTCAACAATATAGAATCGCCGTGGGTGACTGACCCCGCTACACAGGCCGATTTCAACGATATGCCCGCTGAAGGCGGCGCGGTGCTGGCGATAACTGGACGCGAGTTCGGTACAATATTCCAAGAGCGTTGCATATCACGCATAACGTACACGGGTGGGCAGGCCGTATTCGATATACAAACGGTTGAAACTGAGCGCGGAGCCATATCAACAGGTTCTGTTGTTGACTTAGGTTCACAGGTGTTGTTCATTGCTCATGATGGTATATTCATGTGGAACGGCGTCAACGCTGTGCCCGTCAGTGATAACAAGGTAACTTCCTATTTCTTTCGTAGACTTAATTACAACGCTAAGAGGCTCATCGTTGGCGGCGTGGACCCCGTTAATCGGTGTGTGTTTTGGGCGTACCCAATTCTTGACAACACCACCCTTACAGAAATTCTTATATATTCGTTGGTGGAGCAAAAGTTCTCGCGCGCGGAAATAAACGTTGACCACATGTTCAATGCTGCGTCTTTGGGCATTACACTTGAGCAACTTACCGCGCCGTTGGAAAGCTACACCACATCTTTTGATTCCGATATTTATCGCGGTAACATACCTGCTCTTGGAGGATTTAGAACAGGTGACCAAGCGTACGGAGTGTTTGTAGGTCCGCCGCTTGAAGCCGTGATAGACACAGGCTTGTACACCGCTCCAAATCGCGGAAGAGTGTTCGTTAACGGAGCACGGCCACTAGTAGACGCAAGCGCCGCCGTTGTGCAAGTTAAGACATTAACTAGAGATCAACTTCTTGGCGATCCAATTGTTGAGAGCGCATATGTGTCTCAAGAGATAACTGGCGAATGCCCTATCATAGACGAAGGAAGATTCATGAGATTTCGTACGAAAATTCCGGCGGGTTCTGAATGGACGTATGCCAGAGGCATCGACATTTCTCGCCGCAGTGTAGGGGTTGTATGACATGGGACTGCTAAGTAGCATTGGCAAGGCGCTAATAGGTGGTAAGAAGAAAACCACTTCCTCCTCAAGCTCCGGCACGGTCAATCCGTGGGAACCAGCAATTCCTTACTTGAAGGATTTTCTTGGGGATTCGGAGGCGTTGTACGCTAACACTCCGCTGTTCTCGGATTATGAGACGCAGGCTCTGCAAGGTCTTAAGGAAGCCGCTCAGCCGAGCGACTATTTCAACACGTCAGCTGATACGCTGCAAAGCACAGCAGCGGGCGACTATTTGACGCCAGACAGCAATCCGTACTTAGCGGATATTGCCAAGCGTATAAGCGGGATTGCAGGCGCTAACGCCGCCAGCATATTTGGCGGACGCGGGCGCACCAGCGGCGGCTTATCAGCGTACTACACAGGCAAAGCAATAGCAGATAGCGCTACGGACTTGTACGGAACAGCTTACGAGAATGAACGTGGGCGGCAACAGCAAGCTGCAAGTCTTGCACCAAACTTTGACGCCAGCCGCCTAGCAGGGCAAGCCGCAATGCTTGAAGCCGGGCAGAACGTTAGCGCCCGCCCGTTTGACGTAAACGCGCAACGTGGTGGTATATTGGCGCGGATTGCAGGTCTGGGAAACCAGACTACTGGTCAGACGCAGAATTATAAACAGAGTGGCGGACTAATTGGTAAAATTGCTAGCAGCGTCACCAACCGGCTGTTTCCTTCGTAAGGATTTGAAATGAGTATTCTCAACTCTATATTAAAGATACAGCCGCTATTCGGCCAAGGTGATTTTACGCCTCCTAGTCTTGGCGGGTCTCAGAAGTTGCCAAGTATGCCGGGCATGGGCGGAGTTAACGGCGTACCGACCGCTCCGCAGCCGCCAGAGCCCACGGCTAAGAAGAAAGGCGGAGGTATTCTAGGGCAAATACTAGGCTCCGTCACGGGCGGTGGCCAAGGCGGTGGCGGTATCATCAGCCAGATTCTACAAATGCTTTCAATGGGAGGCGCGTGATGGGCTTACTACAACTTATCATGCAGCAGGCCGCAAGCCAAATTCCTACTGATGGCTGGTACGGTCCCGGCTTCGATAAGATGGTTGCGGATTACCGTGCCGGAGTAGACGCAGCGCCCGCCGTAGCGACGCCGCCTATAGCGCCAGCAACTGAAACACCTGCGCCAACTAGCAAACCAAAACGACGCGGCTTGCTTGGCGCAATTGCGGGAGCGTTTTCGCCTGAGCCGGGCAGCTGGTGGCATAGCGCCTTAACCAACCCCGACGGTATATGGGGCGCTCGTGGTGGGCAAGTTGCTTATGAACGCAGCGAACGTGACCGCGCCACAACTGAACAAATGGATCAAGCCAAATTGGCTGAGCAGCGTGCAAAAGCTTCAAAAGCCGAGCGCGGTAACGAAACACAAGTTGTTGGCAACAACGTATTGGTGACAGGACCCGACGGCAAGCCGCAGTGGATGACACCACCTGACGCGCCTGACAAGACTATGAAGCTCATAGACTTATGGAGCAAGACTCCAGACGGACCGCTGCGCAAGTTGATCGAACGCGCTATCAGCGGTTATCAGTACTCACCAGAGTACATAGAGGCAAAGGGAGCCGACACGCGACGTACCGTAACCACACGCGCCAAGGCCACAGCAGCAAATCGCGCGCCGACCGCTACAAAAGGCGACATTCCAAGCGGCTGGCAAGTTGTAAAGTGAGGACACACTATGGGCGGCACCATCAAAGTAGGTACGCGGATTACCGACGGCAAAGGCAACTACAAGGAGTGGTCCGGCAGCGCTTGGCAGGACGTCAGGGCTTCTGCAGCCGCGCCCGAGCTTAGTAAGCAACAGGAAATTGAACTTGCTAAAATGCGCGGCAACCTTGGCGCTGTTGACAATACCCGTCGGCTGTACAATCAAGTGGAAGAAGTCGTTAAGCGCTTTGGCACCGGGCCGTACCGTGGTGGAGTTGTTGGCTTCTTAACGCCGGAACCTGATGACGGAATAGTTGAAAATGTAATAGGTTCACCACTTGGGTGGTTAGCCAAAAGCACGGGCTTGCTGCCTGAGAAAGACATTGCGGATTACCAAGACTTGAAAGCAATGCAGTCTGAACGTGTAGCGGAACGCCAGTTGGAGCAAAAGGGCGTGCAGACAGAATCTGACGCTGCCCGCTACAAGTTGGCGGACATAAGCCCTAGTAACACAGAAGAAACCAACGCCCGTATAATTGCGCGTGGGCGCAAAGCTATGGACCGCGCTTCCGAAAAGGTTACGTTCTATACCAAGTGGGCTAATCGCTTTGGGCTAAACGGGCTGAATAAAAACGGCGTCGACGTAAACCGCGCATGGGAAGTTTACCAGCAAATGCGCGATGCTGAATTGAACAAAGCAAAGACAAACGCTCCTTCAGCAACGAGGATAAAATGAGCGCAACTGAATACAAGGCCAGCAACGGCGCGGTGTACCGTGTAACCGGCACGCCTGAGCAGCAGCGCGCCATGCAAACATGGATAGAGGAACGCGTTGCTGCGGGAGACCCTGACCTTAAAGGCTCTAAGCCCCCTATGAATGCGCAGATAGGTACGTACGAATTACCGCCAGAAGAACAGCCAGCGCCCATAATGTCTTTCTTGCGGGGAGGCACGCGTGGGCTGCTGTCTAACTTTGCGGATGAGATTACGGCTTATGGCAACGCAGCCATACCCGGCATGGCGGCGCTGGATAACATGTTCGGTGGCGCTGGTGACCAGCGCAGCACATGGGGTTCAGATGAAGATTTCATGGACACGGTGCAGCACAACCTTGAATCCATGCGTCACGTGTACGCGCAGGACGAACAGTACAACCCAACTGCTACAGGCATTGGCCGGTTGACTGGTGAAGTTGAACAAGCCCTTATCGGCGGTAAGCTGGCTGGTAAAGCGCTGGAAGCCGCGCCCGCTGCTATGCAAAAGCTCACTATACCGGCGCTGGCCCGGTTAGAAGCAGCGCGCATGGCGTCTCCATTGAAAACAGCGGCGGCAGAAGGCGCAGCCGCAGGCACCGCAATGGGCAGCGCAGCAGGCGCGGGTGAAGGTGAAAACGCCAGCGAGCGCGTCGATAACGCCGTGACAGGTGGCGCGGGCGGTGGGCTTGGCGGGGCGGTGCTTTCGCCTGCTATCAGTGTAATCGGTCCGGCGGTGCGGCGTTATGCCAGCGTTCTATTTGGACGACACCCAGACCAGGAAGCTATGCGCCAGCTCGTAGAAGCCCTGAACCGCGATGGCTATGACGTAAGCAGCCCCACGGGTGTAAAGGCGTTGAAAGACGAACTGAGCAGCTATCTTGGCAAGCCTGTTAGCCTTGCGGACATTGGCAACGCCACCCGCGCCCGCGCCGGGGTAGGCTTGCGCACGCCGAGCGACGCCCAAAGCCAGTCCCTAGACACAGTTGCCGCACGCCAAGCCGGGCAAGGTCAGCGGTTAATTGGGGACATAACTAACAACGTGGCACCGCGCACCGACGTGTACGCGCTAGACAAAGCCCTTACTGAGCAGCGAGCCAATGAAGCGTTGCCGCTGCGCGACAAAGCGTTGTTCAATGAGGGACAGCCAGTACTAGCAGGTCCAGAAGCCGACAACGCAGGTGTGCTACGTACGCTTGGAGTTGAAGAAACTTTGCCTCTTGCTGTACGGCAGTCACGTATTCCTGAGGACGCCACGCTGCAACAGCTCGCCAGGTTGCCGTTCGCGCAGCGTGCGTTGCACGCCAGCCGCAAGCTGGCGCAGGAAGAAGTGAATCTACGCAGCGTGCTTGGCCAGCCTATAGATGATTTGCCTGACGTAAGTGCGCCCGGCGCGCAACTTGACATGCGTACGCTAGATTATGTGAAGCGTTACCTCGACAAAGAAGTGAATACGCTAGGCCGTGGCGCGGATGGCAACACGTTCAAAGCGGCTGAGTTTGCGCAGGTAAAACAGCTGCGAGACGCCTTGCGTGACCGCATGCGCCAGCTTGTGCCTGAATACGGCGACTACCTTGACGCCTACCGCACCAGCAGCAGCATGAAAGATTCTCTCGAAGCTGGGCGTAATTACGGCAACCTAGACGCCGAGCAGATAGCGGCGGAGCAGGCCGCGCGCAGCCCGGCGGAGCAAGAGCTGTACCGCGTAGGCGCAGCTCGTGACATGGTAGATACCGTGAACGCCACGGCCGATAACCGCGTACCCGCTGACCGCCTTGTCAACAGCCCAGAAAGCCGCGCCGCTGTTGAAGCGTTGGGATTGCCTGAAACAAACTTCCAGCGCTTTATCAACGCAGTCACCAAGGAGCGCAACCTTTCTGCGTTAACGCGCGAAGCAGGCGGCAACGTATCCGCCGCACGCAGCACCGCAGCGGCCGATGCAGACGCGGGCATACATGCCCGGCTGCCGTTTAATCCTGGCAGCCCATTTGGCTGGCTTGGCGCAGCCGGGCGGGCCATAACGGACCGCGTAAGCGCAACCCGCAACAAAGCTGTTAACGAAGAACTGCTGCCAATGATGCTAGAAAGCGACCCAGCCGCTTTGAATACAATAATTGAAAACATGTATGCCACAGCGCAAAAGCAAAACGAACTGACAATAAACCGCCGCCGCGCTGCCCGCGCATTGTCTGGAGTGCTTGGCAGCATTCTTGGGACCGATATGTCGGCGAATAGGGAGTAATGTAATGTCAATAAGCGCATGGTCAACAACGGGTCTTTCTAACTCCAATGTACTTGGCTACGACATTGGTGAGAACTGCAACCCCGGCAACCTCAACAACATGGGCCGCGACATTATGGCCGCAGTCCGCGAATGGTACGACACTGTGCAGGCGTACATCACCGCGAACAACGCCGATATAACGGCTATAGAAGCGGTGACACAAGACCCGTTGGTGGCGTCGTTGGCGGCGCAAACCATTGCCGCCAACCAGATTCTATACGGTAGCGGAGCCAACACATTCGCTGTTACGACGCTTAGCGCTTTTATGCGATCGGCTTTGGCTAGCGCGGATGCCGCAGCCGCCGCAACAGCGCTTGGCGTGCCCGCCGCCGCCGCCTTTGCCTTGACGGGCAACGGTGCGAGTGGCAAGCTGGCTATTCCGCTTGTGGGTAGTACGTTCGTACTGGCGTGGAGGGACCATACGCTTGGGCACGGTAACGGTTCCATTGGTTACGGCGCGGGCCATAACTACACGTCGTTCGCACGCGCGTGGATTAATGGGGATGATATTTCTGATGATGTTTCGGCCGTTGTTACAGGCAGCGGTCTGACTGCAGCCACGTTCAACAATAGTGGCGGTACAGCTGGCTGCACGTTGTTCTCGATAGGTGTGTAATGGTCGCTCGCCTGCCCGGAAGATACCCATATTTGTCAAGCGACAACTTGACCCTGAGCTCCGTATGGTCTTGGGCCAAGCGACTTGTGCAGGTTCTTGAAGAAGTAAAGAACGAAATAAAGCTCAGCATCAGCAACAGCGCCACGGTAGTCATTTACAAACGCTCCGTTGCGTCACCCGCCCTGCCCACAGTTACGGCGACGTACACTTTTTCCGACGGTACTATAGCCGGGCTAGATAACGGCTGGTCAAAGGATATACCGGGGCCGGGCACCGGCGTTGTATGGCGTAGCAGCGCCACCGCCAGCAGTGACACGGCTACCGACACTATCGATCCATCAGAGTGGTCAACGCCCGCTGCGTACGCAGAAGCCGACGTTGTTGGTTACTTGACAAAAGACTTCTTTCAACTGTTTGCTTACGCCAACGGTAGCATTCCTTCTTTCACGGGCGCGGGTGGTACGTTCAAAGTGTTTAGTGATGGGGTTGATGTAACCACCAGCGCCACGTTTAGCGCGGTGCAGTCGGGCCTTACAGGCACCATCAACGCCGCTACGGGCGTGTACAGCGTAACTGCATTGGCGGGGGACATCGGCCAGCTTGTGCTCACCGCCGTGTACAATGGCGTTAGCATTACGCGCAACTTCACTGTATCCAAAGTCAACGCGGGGTTTGAGATCGTGTCATCCCTGCCCGTTGGCGATTTGTTCGAAGGACGCGTTGTATTCCTCACCACGGATGGCAAGCTGTACCGCTACCACAGCGGCGCATGGACCACACTGGTGCCAGCGGTGGACATTAGTGGGCAGCTTGCTGATGCGCAGATAGCAGCGCTGGCGGCGAGTAAGATAACCGGCCAGCTGACTGACGCGCAGCTGGCGGCCATTGCTGCCGCCAAGATTACCGGGCAGATAGCCACCACTCAGATATCAGACAATTCCATAAGCACGCCCAAGCTACAAGCCGGTTCCGTAACCACGAATGAGATTGCTGCCAACACAATCACAGCGGGGGACATTGCCGCAGGCGCTGTAACGGCGACGATACTTGCGGCGGGTGCAGTAACGGCGGGTAAAATCGCCGCTGGTGCGGTGCAGGCTGGTAACATTGCGGCGCTGGCAATTCAGGCGGGGGACATTGCCGCTAATGCGATTGTAGCAGGCAAAATCGCCGCCAACGCGGTGGACGTAAATGCCATTCAAGCCGGGGCCATTACCACGGCTAAGCTGGCCGCAGGCGCTGTAACGGCGACGATACTTGCGG
>JACCDG010279024.1_pt1 | contig 19734 bp, 23 predicted proteins | sample 7442471 | NCBI WGS metagenome assembly JACCDG01 (sample SAMN15323444, study PRJNA562643) | freshwater metagenome | isolation source: river surface water | place: USA:Blue River Watershed | collected 2017-08-17 | reverse complement strand
GTCCATATATTATTAAATGGAACTCCTGCCAGTTGTGGAACACAAACCTTTATTGGAATATAAGCGTCAGATAAATCTGCTGATGCACCAGTTCCTAAGAATCCATAATTAAATGAAACTGCTGGAACGCTTGGATTTGTAACTAACAGAGAAACATCTTCAAGATTACTTCCAGTAAAGTTAAAGTTAATAATCGCTCCCATATCAGTAGCAACTCCAAGATCCTTATTTCTTAAATCAATTTGAATTGTTGCAGGAGCTGCTGATGTTACTCCAAATTGAGTTGTTAAACCTGATGGAACTGTATATGAATGCAGTGCTCTTAAATTGTCTCTATTTGGCTCAATAATCCTAATACGTCTAGCATCCTGATATAGATAAAATGGTTCACAAACTGCTCTAAAATCATCTAGAGAGAAGCTTCCTGTTCCTCTTAACTGTCCTATAATCTGATTTCTTCTCTGATCTGTAGATCCATATAGAACAGTTTTTGTATTAACTAATCCTGCTGCAATTTCCCAATTTGGAATATTCTGGACTATAGTTACTGGATTAGTTTCTAAAAAGAGAGCATCAATTTGGTCATATCCATACTGCTTCATGGATTGTGCTAATCCAGTAAATAATCTAGATATCTTTGAAGTTGGAGTTCCAAAATCGTAAAGACTTGTTGCTCCTGGTGGTAGATCTGCTATGAGCAGAGCTTTTACATCGTTAACTGTTAAACTCATTATACTCTCCCAATAGCTAATCCACCACCAGCCAAGAATGCAATCTCTGGAATACCAATATCATTTGGAATGTAGTCAAGTGCTGTTCCAGAGTTAGCTCCAATGCTAATTGTAATACCACTTCCAAATGATAGTGTTATTGGATTCTCACCAGCATTTGGGATATCTGAAATATATGCAACACCATCTGAATCAAGTGTATCTAGAGATACTTTAGCTACTTCAGCAATTGTTACATTCGATGACCAAGAATCATATCTATCAGCAAATCCACTTACTCTGCTTGGACCAAGGTTGTTTATATAGTTTAATACTGATGTCAGTACTGGAATTGTTAAAGGAGATGCAGCATTTATTCTATCTAATGTAAAATCTAGTGGAACATTATCTAGTGTAGTTTCTCTAACTCTAAACTGATTGGCTCCAAGACTTGCAATAACAGTTAGGATATATGGAAGAGGATTTGTAGAGTTTGGTCCTCTAGCATAATAGGAGATTGTTGGAAAGACTTGACTTGCCATACCATTTGTAATTTGAGTTACTAGATCAGTTGGAGTCGTATTAAATGTGAGAACTCTTGCACCAGAGTTATAGTTCAGAACTCTTGTTCCAATATTTCCTGAGTCAAACCATGTAAAGTTATACTTTGGTAGATTTGGAATAGCTTTAATTACAATGGATAATGCTTTATTAGCTGGCATCTGGACCATTGAATTTGCTCTAACATATACTTTTGCAGTAACTGGTCTTAGCTTATCTATAAAGTTTTGTATTTGAGTTACTTTAGATGATCCTGGGATACGACCTGGACCAATACCAGCTTGGGTTGGAATAACATCAACTGAGCCAGTTCCAGATTTATTAGGATATACGTAAGCACGTATGATCCCATTTGAGACTCCTTGTGAGTTTACTGATTCCTCAGCCCAAAATCTATAATCTGCTGCTGTACCACCCTTTGGAGGATTTTGAATTCTAAAGAGGATTCGCTGTAAGAGTTCTGAGTCTGATTCAATATCTTCTCCACCAACTAAAGCAGTTTGTAGCGTAAAGGTTGCATCGGCTCCTACTGGAGGAGATTGCCACGTTAAAACAGATTCTACTGGAAGGTTACTTGCAGAACCAGCTACAAGCGCGCTAAAAGTTCCAACAGCAGAAGTTAAAGGAGCAGGACTTAAAAATACGTTTTGATCTAATTGAACAATGATTTGTCCAGTTGAATCAACTGCTGTTAATCCTGTTGAAAAGACTGTTCCTGTTACTCCAGTAATCTGAGCTGATCCACCTGATGCTGGGATAGCTCCTCTACGACCATAGCCACCAGAACCATTTGGAACACCAAAAGTAAACGCCCAGTTATCTAATCCTACTGATGTAGTCTTAGCGTTAGGAGGAGATTCATTATCTGCGGCTAGAACAGATTCATTTAGTGCTGTGATCTCCGATGCAAATATTCTAGCTATTAATCCTAGAAAGCTATTTGTAGATAAATCTTCTAAAGGAAATTGCAGACGAAAATAGGTTAATGCTTGATTGAGAACTTCATTCTCACTTGGTATTGATATTGACATTTCTTCTCTCTTTAAATTCTAAGGTTATTCTCAAATGAACTAGTAGGATTAGACCAGTTAAAAGTTAAACTCCACGAGCCAGATCTTATCTTTGTTGCATCAGCACTAAACGATTGAATAACCTTACTGTCAATTGCTGGCTGAATAGCTTGTTCTGAATATGAAATAAGTTGTGATCTAGTTGCAAGGACATCTTGCTTAATGGTATGAAGTAAACTTCCTCTAGTTCCTGTATTATCCCAGTAGTATTCTCCTCTCCTACTTAATAAAAGAGAGAGCATTGTGTGCGATCTTGTATTTCCAAATATTGGATTACCCTTGTTTGCGCCAGTGGTTGACCAAGCAATATCGTACAAGCCATTATTATCATTTCTAACTAATTCAATATCGTTTCCGGTTCTTTGTAATGACATTATAGTGTTCCTCGATGTTTTAATTTTGAAATAAAAGCACTAGATACCCCAAGCTTTTTGGAGATGTCTACACCCTTATCTCCGTTAGCAATCATGGCTAGAGCCGTGTCTTTAATATTTTTATCCAATGATTTGAACCAAGTCTTGGATGATTTTTCTTTTTGTTCTTCTGTCATTTTCTTTCCTTTATTCCAAGGTACATGTCCACTGCATTTTGCAATATGCTCTGGAGATAATTTCTTACCTTTATTCCATGGCACTTTACCTTTTAATGCTATGGATTGTTTTAGAAATCTTTCTTTACTATGCGGTAGCACTTCTTGTATTGGATTTAGATTGAGTCTTAGATCTTCATCAATAAGATTTAACCAATAAGCTTCTCTTTCAGCCAAATTTGAACAATGCTCTAGCACGTAAAAGGAAATAGAATTCTTTCCATATTTGTCAAAAGTTCTTTGAAGATAAGGATTTCCATGTGATTTATTATTCAATCTTGATCTATGATCATACCATCTACGATGCATGTTTTTGCTTTGTCCTATATAACCTTTATCATTACAAATGATCATATAAATACCAGTAGCTTTACTATTTAACTTAATAGGTTGTATTAATTCTTGTGGTTTCATGTTCAATATATTACATGGAACAACGCATAAATGTAAAGATATTAACATGCTAGGCCAACAAATGGGGAGCTCCAGTAAATATTTGTCCTAATACTTGTGATGAACCGCCTACACCAGTCAATCCTGGTATTTTTACATCCAAGATTGTAACCCTCGTTCCCCCTTTTGGAGTATAGAAAAGCTGCAAAGAACCGGGAGTTACCATTGCTGCTGGTACTACAAATCCTTCTAGTAATCCTGAATCAGTTCGATCATCTACTCTGGCAACTTGCTTAGTACCTCTATTGAATACAATATCTCCATTTGTAGTAAATCTTTGTAAGTTATTTCCAAACTTGGAGAAGATGGATACTTCTCCTTCTTGAAGATCATCTGGTCCATATTTTATATTTTCACTAGCGATTTGAATCTTATTACCAACTGCGCCATTAATTGATAAAGCTACTGATTCAGATCCAGTTGGAGGAAGAGATCTAAATCCATAGTTGGCAAAACGCCGAACAGGTTGATCGTATTGTTGTTCTCCTGGTTGAACCTTTCTACCCTCAACCTGATCATAACCATCCTTAGATGGTTTTGCAGTGATCATATATTGTGGAATGCTTCTTACCCATTCCTTAATCGCAGTTAGTTTTTGTTCTAAAACTTCGTACATCTTTTCTCCTTAAAATCTTCTGTCAACATCGTGTCACATAAACTGTAGTTATTGTAGTTATTTTCTCCGTCGGAGATGAACAAGTTTAAATTACAAAAATCCAAAAATGCTTATATATCATGTATTTAAAGATTTTGATCATCGATCAAACATATAGAAACAAAAATACCAGAACCTAGATAGATAACCTACTTAAAGTATGGTTGAAGAACATTTGGTTTTTTAACATAGACTTCTGTAATGTCTCCTTGTTCAGTTCTTTCTAAGCGCACTAAGGAGACATAGAAGTTACCTACAATGTTATTAACAGTGTCGTTTACAGCAACCATCGTATCCGAAGTCCAGAACTTGCCATTTTGCTGATGTCCTCTAAGTCTATAAACCGCAGTAAATGAATCAAAGAGTCCACGCTTGTTTCTCCAATCTGCTGCTGCATTAGCATATTTCGGCTGATAGAGTTCTCCTTCAGTATATGTAAGCTCATGAGTAAATGGCAAAAGTCCCTTATTTTCAGAGTAACCTTGAAACTTACCAGGATTTGGATCATTAGGATCTAGTGGTTTCCAGCCTACAACTTCTCCAACAACTGTAACCTTTGAATAAACAGTTTCTATAGATTCATCTATTTCAACACTTAGAATGTTGTTCTGTACTCTTTGATTATTATTGTCGTGGTATTCAATTTTATATGATGGTTGCTGAGTATAATTTGGAGTAAAGATTTGCAAATATCCATCAGGAGTTACATTGACTAATCTTCCAAAGTTTTGCGCATAGCGAATTAATATTGAAGATGCTGTCATTCCTGGTTCAACTTGTATTCTATAGATAACTAATTGATCAGCCTGTGCTGCAACTGCTGCTGCTCTTCCTTGTATTAATCCTTGTCTAATAAGCTTAGAAGTTTCTCCATCAGTTCTTACCTTTGCAACCTGTATTCCTCCAAGATTGGTAATAAATCCCCAGCTTGGATCACCAGCATATTTTTTAATTAAATCGATGTAGTTACCTTTTTGTAACGACTCATAAACTCTTGGACAGTTGTTTTTTAAATACCAACCTTTATCTGAGCATTCAACTTGAATGATTGTTCCTTTTGATAAATCTCCTTGAATCTTGCGCTTAACAATTAACCCATCATACATAAGTACATTAGAATTTCCGCTTACTGCTGGATTTGATAAGTAAACTCTAATTGGTAGCTTTGGTACTAGAACATCTCTCCACTTGTTATAAGGATCTGGAACTGTAAGAGAAAATGCATCTCCAAGATTAAGGATATCAAATACCATACTAAATCCTGAGATCTTATCTACTTCAGTTACCTTTCCAGCTTCATTTGTAACTTCTATAACAGCTTCAGTTTGTAGATCATTACTATTTGCTTGATATATCATTTTACACCGTTGGCGAGCTAACTAGTAATATTGTACCCATTGGAATAGCAGCAGGATATGGGATCTTATTTAAGATGAGAAGTTCTTGAATCTTACTTTGAGCATCTGGTCCATATAATCTCACAGCTATAGTTCTTAGAGACATCGTAGTAGGAACTACAAATGTTACAACTGGCGGCTTTTGTGCAATTATAGAGTTGTAAGTATTTTGAGCTGATGCTTGTGTTACCTTTACATTATCAATAATTGGCCACATAACTACATCTGGCTGTCCCAGATTCTTAATATATGCAATAGTTGCATTTCCTTGGTTTACTACATCTTTTAATTGTGATGTTAAAGCTGGTACTTGATATACAGATGCTGCTGCATCAGAAGCTACTTGAATAAATGTGTTTCCTACTGCTATAAAGCTATTTAAAACATCTCTTAGCGCAAATCTTGCACTTAGTGCTAGAACTGAAAATGCTCCTTCGACTGATATTCCATTAGGAAGAACATCCAGACTGGTAATAGATAAAGCTGTTAACGCTTGATTCATCACACTTAATGTAGTTTGAGGAGATGGAAGAACAGCTCCTGATGAAGTATTAATTACAGTATCAACAGCATTTTCAATAAAGTTGATATTAAACTCTAGTGCATTGGTAGCATTAGCAGGATCTTCATTTGCCACAAGACTTTCACATGCTACCTGAATCTTTCCTAATCTTGGATGAATGAGCAGTCCTAGAGGATTGTCGTAAATACTTGCTTGTAAGTTTTTATAGTTGTTTGTGACATCTGAGATAAAGACACATTTGAAGTTAAATCTTCTTTGATCTATACCCATGATCTCAGCCTCACCACCATTTCTCTTTAGATATTTGTGGTTTGCAACTCTTACTCCTAATTGGTCATTCCAATTCTCTAGTGTTCCATGAAGCACGATATCTTTGAATTGAAAGGTTTCGCCGTTGATAAGTACTGTTTTAGTTGTTGCCATTTATTTTACTGAGCCCCTGTTGATGGTCGTCTTGTGACTTCTTGATTTTGAACACCAGAAGTAGGATTTGTGTTCTCTACTAGTTTTTTAAGTAAGTCGGTTTGTTGTTGTAGAGCTTTAAGTTCTTCTTTAGCTGCTTCAACATCAAGTCCTCCGTATGGATGTGCAATACTTTCTTTAAGAAACTTCTCTCGTCCACCGCCTGGACCATAATATTCTTCATTTCTTTCTTTGTTATATTGTTCCTCATATCGATATGTGTTATATCCAAAACCTACTGCTGCATCTAAAACATTTAAAGCTTTACCAGCAATAGTACTAGTTCCAACCTTATCAGCTAGCTGTCCTAGAATATGTATTCCTTGCTCAACCTTTAAAGTTGTTCTATCACCCTTCTTCTCTTCATCAACTATTGATTCAGCTCTAGAAGTTTCAACTCCTCTTGATAATTTAACAAGTGGTTTAAATAGTCCTCCTTCACGATTGTTCTTCTCCTGTATCTCAGCAGCAGTTTGTATTTTTCCTGCTGGAGTTTCTAAGAACTCATCCTTAATTGCAGGAGCTGGTGATAGATTAGCTCCTAGTCCTCTAAAATTTAACTTATCAAATAAAAGAGCTGTTCGTCTATCTCCACCAAATAGATTTGTATAAACTCTAAGACGAGCTTCATTATCTCTAGTTTGACTAACTCTATTTTTAACTTCTTCAGTAGCTGAGAGATTGATCTCACCCTTATCATTGAAAATACTATGTCCTAGATACTTTCCAATATTCTGAGCATTACCAGAAAATGCCCCAAGGATACCACTTACAGCACTAGATGCTTGAGTTGGATTTAATCCTTTGTTTGCTGCTACTTGTAGATCAATAAGTCGTCTTCTGCCAGCTTCTGTAGATACTTCAAACTTAGAAAATGCATGTGAATTTTCTATAAGCTGTGATTCTACAGTTTGTAGAGGAACTTTAGCATCATCTGCCGCCTTTTTAATATAAGCTAAGGAGTCACCAAGCTTGCCAGCGGGAACATTAAGTTCTTTTCTAAGAGCGATTACAGTTGGGATAACTTCAGATAGACTTTGCTTACCTGTATTAGCTGCATACTTAGTTGCTTCTCCTAGATCCTCTAGTGCTCCTTTTGGATCTCCTGTAGCTTTAGATATCTCACTAAATGCAGAGACGAGTTCTTCAGATTTATAACCAAGATTGATCTTATCAAACTTTTCTTTTAGCTTATCTGCACTCAATCCAACTGATAAAGCAGCTCTAGTTATGGTTAACTCCCATTGTCTAGTCTTTTCAGTTGCATCAACTAAATCTGGTGGCTTAATACCAAGAATAGCATTAGTTACTTCTGTAGTCTTTTTTGCCAAACCGACTAGAGAATTTCCAATACCGTCAAATGAGGATTTAACCTTATTTGCATTCTCTTTAACTTGATCAGCTCCCTCTAAACCAATCTCTATTTGCGCTTTTTTATCCGCCATTTTATTTCTTTCCTTGTTGTGTTAGATATTGTGTTGCGGCTCTTTGAATAGCTAAAAAACGCAACATATCAGCATCATGAATTAATCTTGGTGCAATCCCGAACCAATCTGATGCCGTTGATTGATTGATCTTTAGAGCTAACATTGGTCGGGATGCTATTTTTTTCCAGCTTCTGCAACCATATCATTAAATTCTTGATCAGATACGAGCTCTGGATATTCATCAGTTACAAATTTTTCATATTGCTGTATAAGATGATTTAACATAGGAATTGTTAATCCCTTTTTAAAGAGCATTGCATCTCTATCCAGTAAGCGTTTTCTTTCATCTTCAGGATCATATATACACAGGATCATTTCCCAAATCTTTTGCTCAAAGACTCTAGTAGTTTGATCTGGCATGTTTTGCTTATCAGCATATTCGGCTTTAAGAGCTTCTGTTGCTCTCTCTAATGCTTCTCTTCTATCAAGCTCTGTTAGAATATGAAATATTCCTTTAATCTTGTAAGCTTGCTGTCCTTCAGGACTTGTCTTAATTAATCTAAATTCAACTTCCTTGCCAACAATTGGATCTCCTTGTTGTTGTGCAAATATTTCACCAAGTTTCATTTTCTTTCTCCTTTGTGCATCATACTAATATTTTGGATAGGTAGGAATTGTATCGTATCTGGGATCAAATGTTCCTATCTTATCAACTAGGAATATATCTCCAGTTATCTTTGGATGATATTTTTGAGTCTGAGTTGGTTCTGGCTCTGGAGTTGTTGAAACTGGTTTAGTAGTATCTGGTTTCTCAGCTGGTTTATTATATGCTCTTGCTTCACATTTCCCAGTTTCAGAATTACAGTACTCATTTCTATCGCATCTAGGACATTGACGAGCAGCCGCAGTAAAGGATCTTGGAGTTTCTACTCTAATATCCGCATCCTTTCTATATCTATAAATGGTTAATTCATCCTGTTGACAGCCAATAAATATTAATAGCAGAAAGATTAGTAAAAGTTTAGCTCTTTTCATTTGATGCTCCATGCCGTTTTAGTTGTTTTATCTCATCTCTAACATCCTTTATTTCAGATGAAAGCTGATCGGCTAATCTATTTATAGCATGTTCAAATGTTTCTAACATTAATTTAATATTTCTCTCATTTCTATCAATTGTTAGGACAAGAGCTTGTTTGAGAAATGGGATTAAAGTTCTCCAAATTAATATTGAAAGAATTACTACTATAACCAAGGTTATAACCCATGAAAGATAACCATGATATACACTCATAGTTTCTAGATTTGTTTGTGGTACATTCATTTTGTCTACTCCAATTAAAATATAAATTCCTCCATGTACAAATAAAAAAAGTGGCCAAGGATTTTACTCCTTAGCCACTTTGATTTGTGAATGTTTTTTATTTATTGAGGTTAAAGCGGTGTCATTTCTGAACCGATAAACTTCAAGCTCTTATCTGCATTTCCTGCACCAGGATCGTTTGTTAAGTCAAATCCTGATACCACTGCTCCAGATATTAGATAACGATCTAATCCTTCTTCAAATGTAATTTGAATTCCTTCTGGACCAGCATTTGATAATGCTAAAAAGTTAAATGATTGCTTATCAGCTTGTACAGCAAAAGTCATGGTTCCTGATGGATTACCAATACCTTGAACTGGACCAATAACTCCATATGCACCCTTTCTGATGGTGCTTGGCTTGTCATAGGTAATAGTTACATTAGTTGCTGTAATAGTTGGTAAGTGATTAATTGTGCAGCGTACTTGACCTGTTAATGCAATTGTTGCCATTTTATTTCTCCTGTATTTTTAAAAGATTAAGCAACCAAATTGCCATAACCACTGATTTGATGAAGGTTTGCTGGTGGACGCATTGGAAAAGCAACATCGATTCTAGTTGGTACTAGTGGATCTACATTTGCTTGGATTAAGTTCTTTAAGTCTTCAGCGCCATCAAAATAGTCAAGATTATCGTATACAAGTAATCTTCCAAATACTGCATCCTTTACATCTTGTGGACGAATACAATTAGTTGTTCTTGGATAACTTGCAACCTTGATTGACTTACCCTTGAATATTGTTCCTAGATACACTTTTAAATCCTGACGGTAGTAGTCTAGAGTAAGGATAGTTGACCAATCCTGTAGTCTTAGATCTCCTGGCTTAAATGTTGTCATTCCTCTTAGAATTACTAACTGCGCTAATGCATTTACAACTAATGGAGTCATAAAGTATGTTGCCATTGCTGTATTCTGATCATTAAGAGTTGGTCTCTCAGCCTGATCTGGAAGTAGAAGTGGAACATTGTTAGCAGTTTTTAACTGGAATCCATCATAGTTTTGTGGAATGTAATCAGTTGATACTACAAGTGCAGCAGTTCTAGCAGCAAGTTCATATGCTTGCTGAGGAGATCCTGGACACCAATCTTCAACATATCTTGGAGAAGCTGTTAGAAGAGGAGATGTAGCAGCAGGAATTGCACCAGCAACGGTTAATGACTGTGTTGAGCCAAAGTGTACAGTCTGTCCTTCATCATATGGACTTAGAGCATAGTTCTCAATATGAGTTGAGATAGTTCCTAATGTTGTAGCATCATTAAAGCAAGATAGCCATGTTTTGTATGGTCCTTCAGAGTAAGTTCCAGCAATTGCAGTAAGTGCATTTGTTAGATTTACTGTTCCAGTTCCTGCTGTTCCAACTGCTAGTGCAATAGTTTGTGGAGCAATTGAAGTTGTAATAGATGCAGAAATTCTCTGAACAACTCTACCATTTGCATAGTAAAGTGATACAACACCAGCAGCATAACCACCTGTTAGAGGAAATGCATTAGCATTTAGTGCTGTAACAGTTGCAGTTGCAGACTGTGTATCAGTGTTGTTGTTTGCAATTGAAATAACTAATGTCTTTGTATTTGCAATAAGAGTTACAGCACCAGCTCCAGCAGTGTTTGGACCATTTGCAAAGGTTAATGTTCCTGCTACAGCTCCTACTTTCATAGCTTGGCTAGAAAATGCAACTACAACTGGACAATCATTACCCTCAACTCCAACATGTCTATCAGTTAGAGTAATGGTATCTGATGATGTTAATGCAGCAGTAACTGGAATATCTAAAAGCTTATTGATCTCAGCAAGAGTATTTGTAGCAATATTTGCAAATGTATCACCACTTGAAATCTGTACTGATGCTCTATAACCAGCAATAAAGATATCTACGAATCCTGAAGATGCCGCAGCAGTATTAGTATCAATAGTACCATCAGCTTTTGCAGTAGCTTGAAACTTTATAATATGGGTTGCTGCAACACCAGTTGGCTCAGGAATAGGAACATAGAATAAGTCAGCTCCAGCTCCGCCAATAAGTTGTGATTGAAATGCAGCAATAGCTCTTGCACCCATTGATCCACGACCAGCATAAGAATTTGCCTCATCCTGGTTGTTTACTCTAATTGGTACGTTGTATTGTGCAGTTCCTAATGATCCTCTGTAACCAAGAACTAACGATCTTCGATTAGCTTGGGTTGGACCAGTAGAGTTTAAATTCAAATAAATATATACACCAGGAACTAAATACGATGCTGGTAAATTTGGATTTACTGGTACAGTCATGGTTATTTGCTCCCCTTGATTTTAGTTGTTGATTCCATTTCTTTATCTTTTTCCTCAAAAAGCTGAATTGCTCCTTCCTGAAATCTACTATGAAGATATTCATCATAAATAGCAGTTACTCCTTCTAGAGGAATAAATCTATTTGAAGTTGAATGTCTGACCATAGGATTTGTAGGAATTATTATATAAGTTTGTCCTAATCTTGGTTCTGTAATTAGCTTCATGTTCATCATCCTAACTTAATTTTCTTTTATAACATATGATTCTTTCCATGGCAGATTTGAGTCTTGTAGGAAAGTATCAAAAGTAATATTAGATCCATCAGTAACTGTTAGTCCAACTCTTAAAGTTCCAGGTATAAGTGGTGGAGCTTTATGTCCCGCTGTTACAGAAGTATAATAGAATGAGCCGTCTGGTTTTAAATCTCTGTAAGTATCACTAAATGTTGGAAATAGATGTGGCGGTGGATTAACTTCTACTAATTGTCCATCAATATATGCAGAACCAGCTTCAGGAGCTACATTTCTTCCTTGTTGTATTGGAACTCTTAATCCACTAGCTATGTAATTTACAATGTCAAATGGACCAACTGACGCTGTAAGATGTGGATTCATTGCTTGTTCTCTTAATTCAATTAGATCCTCATCAGCTATGTTTACTGTATCTCTAACTATTAGCTCAACCTCGCCCATGAATAATCTTGAATCCCAATCTTCATGAGTTACTTCTCCTTGCCCTAAATCTGTATAGTCTACTGAATGAACTCCAAGCTTTGATGCATTGAATAAATATCTCACATCTCCCATCATTCTATATAAACCTGGATCATAAGCATATTCTCCTGGAATTGGAGAACCATATAGAGATGAAGCATCTGGTCGAAGACATGATGATAAGCAAATAATAGAGAATTTATGCTTAACTTTGTAGAGCGCACCCTGATATTGAGATGAGGAGAGATATTCATCTCCTATCCAATGAACTAAAAATGCTGGTATGTTGCCCATAATTCTTGTTAGCTCTTCATCTCTATCTAGCTGTCCTTGATATGGTTCAACAGCTTTTGCATATCCAGTTTGAATTATATGAAGTGGTTTTCTAAAGTTTACGCCATTACCTAAATCCAAATATGTTGGTTGTCCTGGTTCACCAACATCTTGCTTAATCCATCTTCCTCTCTGAGTATCTGTTAAGTCATGTGGCTTTATAACATTTAGATTGTCATCAATTTCTAATGAGTAGCCATCAAAGCGATAAACTCTACCAACTTGTGTTACAAAGCGGAGAAAGTTATCTTGAGGAATTCCTGTAGCAGATGGAATATCAGTCGAATTTGCATTTAATAATCTCAATTCGGTAACTGAATCTACTGGAGGATATCTAAATTGATATGCAAGACTAAGTGCATTTACAATAGCCTTTTCTATAGTTATTATTTCTGATCTTACATCTGCCATTATTTAGTATCTCCCTTTGCTTTCAATGTGCTCTTTTCAAGCATGTATTCCTCTGCTATTTTTGCAAAGATTTTTAAATCCTGTTCAGTTAGTTCTAAGAATGTTCTTGCTGGTAGAACTGAGTTATGACCAACTGTTGCACCAGCATTCTGAGCTTCAGACCAAGGAACCTTACTGCTAATTACAAGTTTACTCTTAGAAATCTGAGCTTGAATAGAACTTGATAATTTTCCTAGAAGTTTATGTTTTTCAATCGCCTTTTTGCCAGATCTTTTCTTAGCAGAAGATGCATTCTTTAATTTATCTAACTTCTTTTTGGTTAATGAAAGAGTTTTAAACTCTGGTGAGACACTGCTTGAAGATTTGTAAAGATTATCAAGCTCATTTAATTCTCTATAAGCTAAATAACCTTTATCTCCCTTAGCTTTTAATTGCTGCTTTTTAAGCGCAGCCTTGTCATCAAAAAATGTTCTAAATGTGCTTATTCTTCTAGCTTGCTTATTGGCTAAGTTACCTCTAGAAGCGGATTTTTGTAATCTTGCTCTCCTATTTTTTAGATAGGACGATCTAAGCTTTCCTTGAGCTGTAATCTTATCAGTTCTAGTATGTTCAAGCTTTTCAATAGATGATGGAGCAAGTGGTTTCCATCCTGGTCCCTGTGCTGCAAAGATTGCTTTAACATTTCCTCTTTTATAAGCGCTGAATCTTCTCAGAATTGGTTGTAGATCATCAACTGAGTCTATAAGCAAATCCATAGATTGTTGTATCTCTTGCATATCGTAATGCAATGTAATCTTCATTAAAATCTTCTCCAGTCTCTCTTGGTTGCGTTTTTAAGATGTGGTTAATACAGATCTATGTCTTTAGAAAAAGAGCATTATAGATTAAATGGTTAAGTTATTGCGGAATGATTGATAGAGTGTGTCAATTTGTCACACTTTTTCTCTCGTCGGAGATGAACAACTTTAAATTGCTAAAACTCATAAGTGCTTGATCTATAGAGGTAATTAGATTTACTACTTACAATCAAACATATAGACCAAGAAACAAGATATAGAAGTAGATAAACTAACCAACTGTACCATTTACTGTGACAGTATCTCCAACTGAACCAGTTGCATCACTTTTGATGCCGAGTCTTACATAGAACACACCACGAGTATTTTGTGTGTTTACAAAGAATGTCTGTGTTTGTGGAGCTGCACCAAGAGTAAATGTATGCTCAGCAGCAGAAACATTTGTATCCTGGCGAGTTGAAATACATGATGCCCAACTTACATTGTCATAGCTAATTTCTACTCTAAAAGTAATAGTTGTAATCGATGAGCCATTTACTGTAACAGCATGAATGAAAAAATCATTATTATGCGAAGCGCCCGATTCAAATACTGTAGAATTTGTATATGAGCTTGATAATCCTGTTCCAGTGACTATAAAAGGTAGCGCACCATCTGGATTTTTAAGATCTGAATATGTATAGAAGACTCCCATTAGAATCCTCCTTGTGAATTTACTTTATTTTTCATTGAATTTTCCTCTTTAGTGATTAACAAAACATCACTCTAAATCCTCTCATGGTTTGTCTACCACGAAAGTTTTCATTTCTAAAATCATCAAATCCTACAGTTTGTACAACTTGATTCATTGGAGGATAAGGTGTAGGAACTCCAATGGAAACTTCTCTTCTAGATATTTTCTCTAAAAGAGCGATAGCTTCGTTATAAGCTAAAAGAACTGGCTCTGGAATAGCTCTTCCTTGAGCTCCAAATCGCCAAACATTGTATACAGCAATATCTGCCGTTAAAGTTACAACCATTTGTGGATATGGAAGTGGGATCTGAGGATAAGCAGCCAAATCTACTTGAACTTGGCAATATGCAGCAACCTTTTCACTAGCATCGATGATTGCTTTGTTCATCATTGCTTGATTATAGATACCACGACGTTGAGGATCTAAAAGTTGTGTAAGATAAGCTTCTCCACCAGCTCTAGTATAAACATCTTCTTGTGAACAGAATGTAACAGACATTATCCTTTAACCTTCTTTTTACGTACTTCCAGAGTAGCTTCTATTTCTTTTTCCTTCTCTGCTTGTTGTACTTGCAATCCCTGCAATTGCTTTAGTTTTTCCTGATGAAGTGCTTCTCTTCTAGAGTTAAAGAATTCAGCTTCTTTCTGAGCTTTTTCTAGATTCTCAGATGCTTTCCTTATCTCTTCGTTGTGAACATCTTCTAAAAGAACATAGTAATCTTCTGGCAGTTCTCCAGGAGTCATTTCATATACTGATCCGGCTGGAACAGAAGTTCTTACATCTCTAGGTTGAGCTCCACCATGCATTTGAATTTGTACAATTGCTATAATGTTTCTCTTTAATTTTACTTTTACTTTTTCCATTTTCTTCTCCTTACTCTCAAATGAGATAGGGAGGAATCGAACCTCCCTTCTTACCAATTATCTCTTATTTGATCCAGTCGGTTAAAACTGGATCTAAAATTAACCTTGTAACATAGTTCCATAAAGAGCAGTATTTGCTGGATTAACTACGTTTGTAAGTAGATAGCCTGCATCTGGTACAGTAACCTTGAAGTCAACTGAACCATAAACTTGTGCTGCTGTTACATAACCTAATGGTCCTTGACCATAAAGTGGGAACTCTGTAACCATAATTGGATCGGTAGCATTTGGAATGAATTTTACTCCTTCCATTTGTAGATTCTGACCCATAAACATAAAGCTTTGTCCAAGACCATAGCTTCTAGTACCAGGATTTGGCTCATTGTAAGCAATGATACAGTCTGGACCAATGAATGCTCTGTAATCACCAGTAAGAGCAGTGCTCTCTTGCTCAATGTTATACTGAGCAGAAGTGATATGGAATGAGCCAGGAGGAATATCAAGAATCTGCTCAAATAGAGCAGGAGTGATGATACCTAAACCAAATGGAACAGTGTGAACTGGTCCTCTAGCTAGAACAGCAGGATGCTGTTGAACCTGATTCCATACGTAACGGTGCATAGCTAAGAAGTTAGGATTCTTGCCACCAGTTGCAACTCTAACCTTCTCAAGAGCGATCTTGATATCATTTATAGGATCAGAGAATGGTGAAGTATAGTTATCCCACTGGAATGGAGTAGTTACAGCCACGTTCTGAGTTAAAATAGCAGGATTTCTTAGAGTTTGCTTGATAGCAACATACTCAAGCTGAGTCTGCATCGCCATAAGAGCAGAGAATAGTTGCTCCTGGTCGTACTGTAGAACATCATCTGCATTTGCTCTTTCAATAGGATCTAAAATTGCTCTTGCAGAGTAATCAAAACAAGCATATGTCTGATTTGCATCAAGATGGAATTGAACTTCTTGTGCTGACTTCTGAACAGAGGATGCTTTACGATCCCATAGTCTTAGGATCTGAGCTTTGTTAATCTGACGAATATAATCGCTCTTATGTCTTACTACCTTTTTTGGTAGAGCAACTGGCCATAGATAGTCTTCCTTTTCAGGACGGAAACTAATTGCGTAATCAGTTAAAGCTTGATTTACGTGTAGTTGTGAGTTTGTAAATGCCATTGTATTTTTCCTTTATGTATTAAGCTAGTGGTGAAGAAAGAGTTACAGTTAAATCTTCAAGAACTGCTGTATTACCAGCGTTTGCGCTTGAGAAGATACCTGTTACAACGATCGCATTAGCAATAGTTGTGTCGATTGTTAGTGTTCCTACAGAACCAGTTGGAACTACAGTAGAAATAATACCACCAAATCCACCTGAAGTAGCAGTTGTTGCTGAACGTACAGTCATTGCTAATTCAAAGGTTGATAGACCTCCTACTGCTCCTGCTGTAGCAGGAACAAGACCAAGTACAACACCAGCAAGACCACCAAATCTAACTCTGGTTAGAAGAGTATCTGTGCCGTTAACTGCTGTCTGACGAACTTTTGCAGTAATCTTAAGCACTGCTCCTGCAACAAGTGTATTAGCTGGAACGGTTACTGACTGATCAAAAGCAACTTCAGAAGATCCTGTAATTGCGCTTGAAGAAGTAACAATTGCTCCTACTAGACCACTTCCTCTTGCAGCCTGTGCATGAAGCTCAACACCAATCATAAGCATTGAGGTTGACGAAGCAACAGTTTGCTGTGCAACTCCGATAGGAATTTGCTTAGGAGAGCTATATGGAACTACTAATCCACCATCTGCTGGATCATAAGCAATAGTCTGACCACGAGTAACTGCTTGGTTTGCTTTAAGAGCGCACTTTGCAATTCCTAGCTTCTGTACAATGAACTGGTTATCTACGTTTATAATTGCTGGACCAAATGTTGCACAGATACCAGCAAATGCCTTACCACTGTTAAGTGCTAGTGCATTATTTGGAAGAACTGCGCTCTTGTTATCGCCAGATGTATTATCGAAAACGCATACATATCCTTCTGGGATAGTATCGTTTGGATACATTGCATAATCTAAAATGCCGTCTACTTTGATTGCTGAGACAGCCGAAAAGCCTTTATCGTTATTTGACATTGTGTTTTACCTTTACCTTTATCTTAGTATAGTCCTGGATTGCTAGAAAGAATTTCCTTTGCAATGGTTTTATAGTTTATGTGATCAAGTTCAATCTTGTTCTTCTTAGCATATTCTGCAACATGCTTTGAAAGAGCAATTCCGATTGTCTCATTCTCTTCTCTAGTTCCTGGATAGAAAGAAGTCTTCTCAGTTGAGACTGGATTTCCACCAGCAAACATCTTCTTGCCAAGAGCTTGATTACTAAATGTACCAGGCTGCATAGGAGCTACTGCATCTTCACCCTTACCAGCTTTTGCAAGACCGATAAGCTTATTAAGACCATCTGCTGGCCAACGACCTTCTAATACAGCTTGCTTAGCAAATGCTGTTGCTTTTGCTTCAATATCTGCTGAAGCACGCTTGGCTTCTTGCTGCTCTAATATTGCTAGCTTCTTCTTAGCTTCTGCTAGTTCCTTTGACATACGAGCCATCATCTTTTTCTGCTCTCTATCAAGATCTTTAATTTCGTCTTCCTCATCCTCTTCAGCAGTATTGATCATTCCATCTTTACCGCTCTTTGGCATACTAATATCTTCAGACATTTTTGATTTCTTCATTTCAGGATCTCTCATCTCATCACGAAGCTTCTCTTCTTCTGCTTCTCTTTCTTGAGAATTTTGATCACTCATTGAAGATTTCATCATTCTTTCCATAAATCCTTTATCGGTCATCATGCTCTTAAGATGATCCTTAAGCTCATCATGTGAAGGTTCATCCTTCATCATTCCTAGTTTACTATATAGTTCTTTGTCTTCCATTTGTTTGTTTCCCTTGTTAAATCCAACTGTTGTTCCCTCTTGAAATGCGATATTTACAAAAGAGATATTGTTCAAATTGTAACCGATCCGCTCACCACGTTCATTGACATCATCTGGATTAAATAATGGAGACAATTCGTGGTAATTGGGTATTAATTTCTTTCCTAAATCTGTTACTGCAAATCTATAAGCATATAGACCATCCTCTCTTTGAATAGGATCTGGTCTCTGTACATTTGTATCTTTGCTATAAAAAGCTATAAGCTGCTTGTTCTTTATAATTGCTAGTGCATTGCAATATGCAAGATTTGGAGCTGGTTGACCATTTAAAGGAGCATTCATTACCTGATGCTCATAGTCATAACCTATTCTATCTCTTTTAGAGAGCGCAAAGTTATTTATTATTTGTTTAAACGTATTATCATTAAAGTGGAAGGTAGTATTATCCTTCTTTTTTTCTCCATAAGTCATAATCCTATCCCAAACTCCTTCAAGCTTGTCAGGATTAAAACCTATGCTGAAACTAATATTTTTTCTCTTCATCTTTCTCCTTATATAGATCTGGAAGCTATTGGAACTGCCCAGCATAATGCACCAGCAGCTGCAGTCTGCAGAGCAATGTAATATACATTTTGATCTCCAGCTGTAGCTGTTTTCCATACTCCAGTTGCATTTTGTAGATTGAGTTTATCTCCTAATGTAACACCAACAGAGCCAATTCTTACTTGAACCATGGATAGTCCAACTAGGATTACATATCCAGTATTTGTATCATCTGGTACTGACTCTGCAACTACACAATGAACAACTCCATCAGCTCCTGATGAAGCATCTACTAATGCAAATCCATCTGCTGAGTAAGATCCTGTAAAGATTCCTCCTCTACCTATTGGTAATGATCCTGCTGTTGCTCTTTTAACTAAAACTAATGCTTGTCTATTTATATTTGGTTGATTTGCCATCTTTTATTCTCCATTAGGTTGGATACCACATTATATTTACACAAGCACCATTTACAGCCCAAGATGCGCTTGAAAATGCTACAAGCAGATCTCCAGCATTTACTGTAAATGAGTGTGTGGTATCAGAACCATTATTTGTGCCTGTTCCCAGAGTACAAGTTAAAGCAGTACTTGAATAGGTTGGACTAGTTGTTGCAGAAGTTGCCTTATAAATAGTAATTACAGTGCTACCACTTGTATTCGTAAGTCCATATACTGTTAAATTAGATACTGTTCCTGCTGCTGGTGCTCTCCAACCAACAATATTTTGACTTAAATTACTTGATCCATCTCCAGCTAATCCCAAGTAGGAGTTTGCTGACCAACTTTGACCAGTATTTAAGTAAAATGTTATTACGGCTCCTCCTCTTGTTCCCCAAGTTGGAGATCCAGTACCACCAGATACTAGAATTTGACTTCCAGAAGTACCAGCAGCAGACTCTGCATAAGCAGAACCTGTATCATAAAGAATCTTACC
>JACCDG010566624.1_pt1 | contig 19737 bp, 30 predicted proteins | sample 7442471 | NCBI WGS metagenome assembly JACCDG01 (sample SAMN15323444, study PRJNA562643) | freshwater metagenome | isolation source: river surface water | place: USA:Blue River Watershed | collected 2017-08-17 | reverse complement strand
GCCGGGCTCGCTCCTCGGCGGGCGCCTGTACGCGGAGTCGATCGCCGAGGCGATGATCGACGAGAAGATCAAGCGCGCCTCGAACCAGGACCTACCCACCAAGGTCGTCGAGCAGCTCCCCGACCGGGAGTTCGAGTACGGCGTGGTCCCTCCCGCCGGCACGACGCCGCAGCAGCGCAAGCTCGCGCTTGCCGCCCGCTACCTGCTCCCCGGTGGCGCCACCCGCAACAACGTCGAGAACGCCCTGCGCACGCTCCTCGGCGACGTCTTCGTGGCGTACCGGACGATCACCGCAGCCGAGCGCGTCAAGTTCCCGGTGAACCTCGGCGACTCGCCGATGAACCTCAAGGGGCCGTTCATCCCGCGCAAGCTGATCCGCCTGACGAGCGCCATCTCCAAAAACCTCGGGACCACGCAGGGGGCGAGCTACACCTGCGTCACGCCCGAGGCGACCGAGGCCGATCCGCTCATCCTCCGCGTGGGCGACGTGCTCACCATCGAGCCCGAGGTGAAGGGGCGCACCGAGGTCGTGACGGTCGTGTCCACGCTCGACGGTCCGATCTCCACCTCGTTCCAGGCGGTGTTCAACAAGGCCCACGAGGCGAACGCCTGGGCGACGACAGCGCCGCACCCGCTGTGGATCTCCACGCAGCGGACGTGCCTCGTGGTCCTCACCGAGCCCGAGGCCTACGACCCGGAGATCCGCCGGATGACCCACGACCTCCTCCAGCGCATCCTCCGCGGCATCTCGACGTGGAGCATCGTCGGCGAGACCGCAGCCAACCAGGCGGGCCCCTTCATCCTCAACGAGAGCCCCATGAACGCCACCCCCTTCGGCACCATCACCCTGTGACCGACCAAGCCCATCCTGACCCCGGTGGTTCCCCCCTCGCGGCGTGGAAACGGAACCACGGCTCGCTCGTACCGGCCGACTGCACCGCCCTCCACGTCGCCCTCGATGCCCTGGCGCGGGCGCGCGCCGAGGTGGTGCTCCCCAAGGTGCGTGACGGCTATGTCCAACACCAGTTGGACACCCACGGCCCGAACCATTGCCAGGTGGGCACGGTCGACCTCGCCTACGTTCTCCACGGCGCGCTCGGGGTGGGCCTCAACCGATGGCGTCTCCGGCCGGAAGACCTCCCGCCCCCCGAGACCTTCGAGCCGGTCGCCGGTGACCGCGTGGATCTTGTGGAGGTCCACGTCTCCGACGCCGACATGGCGGACGCCTGCCTGCTCGCCTCGGAGCTGGACGTCCAGGTGAGCGCTGTGTTCTCGGCCGCGCTCGCCACGGGCCTCGCCAAGCTCTCGGGCGACATCGAGACCCACGGGCCGTTCCTGCCGCCCACCCGCGCCACTGGCGCTTCGGAGACCTGACGATGGCCCACAACGCACGTATCCGCGCCCCCGGCTTCTGGGTGGCGCTCGGCGTCCTCGACGCGGCCGAGATGGAGCAGGTCGACGCAGCTCGCTACCTCTCGATCCACGAGGGCGGCGGCACGTGGGCGATCACCGACAACGTGGTCATCGGCGCAGCCGGCGCGCAGACCTGGCACTACACGCTCCCCGTCGTCGCCGACGACATCTCGGGCCACGTCGTCAACCTCAAGTCGCTCACCTTCGACGTGGGGAGCCTGCTCCTCGTCAACGGGAGCTACACCCTCCACGGCGCGGGCGGGGTGACGGGGGTGATGACCATCGGTGCAGCCGGGTCGATCGTCGTGACCAGCGGTCGCTTCATCACCTTCCAGGGCGGCTCCACCCTGTCGATGGTGAACGCGACGATCGACATGACGGGCTCGTCGCACATGGACCTCGCCGCGGGCGCGAAGGTCAACGTGCTCGGCGAGGTCGACATCCTCGCGACCGGCGCGATCGTCTTCACCGACGGTGGGTGGATCAAGGGCGTCGCTCGCCTGTTCGCCGGGGCCTCGTTCTACTTCACGGCGGGGACCACGACCCACGTGCTCGGCACCTTCAAGTTCGAGGGCGGCTTCGCCAGCATCGAGAGCGGCGGGACGCTCACCAACAAGTCAGGCGGCAACTTCACCAACGAGGGGGACCTGTTCAACACGGGGACCTATCACGGTGCGGGCCCCGAGATCATGTCGGGTGGTGGGTACCGAGCGCGCCGCACAGAGAGCGCGCTGGCGAACGCGGACCAGACCTTCGACGCGCGTCTCGTCTGCTACGTGAACATCCCGACGGCGCTCGCCGCGGACCGCCACTACTCGCTCGACGTCGCCGACATGGTGGACGTCCCCAACGGCGTCGACATCACCTTCCACCGCGACGGAAACGCAGACCCCAACGGGGCGTTCATCGTGGCGAACGGCGTCAACTTCTTCGCCTTCAACGCCGACAACCAGGCGCTCACGGCCTCGGTGACGTTCATCAAACGCGGCGGCCTGTGGAAGATCCTTCACTGGTCAAGCGCGGGGTCCACCCAGGCGCAGCCGTACTTCTGATCGAAGGGCCCACCGATGCCGACCACCCCGTACGCCTCTGTTTTGCTCGCCGTCAACGGCGGAGCTGCCGCAGCCGGAACCGTTGTCGCGGTTGCCGACGACGTGATCCAGTGCTCGACGCTCTCCACGATCGGGTGGAAGACGAGCAACCTCCCGACCGTCTGGCAGATCACGACCTACCCGGATGGGTGGGTCGCCGATGCGGGGTGGGTGCTCAACGTCGTCACCGAGGCCTACGAGTACACGGTGGGCGGCGCGACGGGGATGCTCCCTCCGCCGATCACCATGCCGAGCGCGGCCGAGATCGCCGCAGGGCTGTGGGGCAAGTGGAAGGTTCGCCTGCTCGTCAACGGCGGTGGCGGGCAGCTCACCGACTGGACGGCGGGGATCAGCGTCCTGTCGCAGACGGGTCTCGAAGATGTCGCGGTGTCCGAGGGGACGGAGTTCGACGCGACGCGGAAGTGGGTCGGCGCGTTCCAGCGGGCGCAGCGGATCTGGGACGCAGCCATCGCGGCCGGTGTCGGCGGCGGCGTCTCCCTCGGCGCTGGTACCCCGGCGGTCCTCACGGCAGCCGCGGGGACGGGTGGTGCGCTCCTCACCGCGGCTCCGTTCGACCACCGGCATCAGGTGTCGACGGCGATCTGCGTGACCATCGGCGCGGCCAACAGCATCGGCGTCTCGACGAGCTTGGCCAAGGCCGACCACGTCCATGACCACGGGGCGCTGCTCGGCGGTGACCGCCACGCCATCGCCGTCGCGGGGGTGTCGCACGGGTTCATCTCCGCGACCAGCCAGACGAAGCTCGACGGTATCGAGGCTGGCGCGCAGGTGACGTCGTTCGCGCGGGTGAAGACGGCGCTCGGGCTCGCGTCCAGCGCGGTCGACTTCAACACGCAGAAGCTCACCGGTGTCGCCGCTGGCTCCAGCGCGACCGACGCGGTGAACTTCTCGCAGCTCAACGCCATCGCCAACGGGATGCGCCTCAAGGCGGCCGTGCGCGGCGCGACGACCGGGAACATCTCGCTCAGCGGCTCGCTCACCGACGACGGTGTGACGTACGCCACCGACGACAGGATCCTCGCGCTCTACCAGACGGACCAGACCCAGAACGGGATCTACGACGTCGACACCGCGGGCGCGTGGTCGCGATCGGCGGACGCCAACGAGGACAGCGAGATCCAGCCGGGTACGATGGTCTTCGTCCTCGAAGGGACAGCCAACGGGAACACCGGGTGGGCGATCCTGAGCGACGCCGCGATCACCGTCGGCGTCTCCAACATCGTGTTCACCCAGGTCTTCGGGCCTGGCGCGTATATCGCCGGTGCCGGCCTCACGCAGTCCGGCAACACCTTCAACGTCGGCGCGGGCGCTGGCATCCAGGTCAACGCCAACGACGTCGCCGTGATCTATGGTGCCGGCGGCGACCTCACCACCGTCAATGCGGGCGACACGGCGAGCGCTGGGTCCATCGACAAGGCGGCGCGCGCCGATCACCAACACCCCGTCTCGACGGCTGCCGCAGGAACCGCCACCGTCGGTTCGAGCGCCGCCGAGGGGGCGGCTACGAGCTTGGCGAGAAGCGACCACGCACACGCCTTCCCGGCACCCGCTGCGCCCGCCAACGTCACGAAGGCGGCAGCCGACGCGGGAGCTGCTACGACCTTCGCGCGCGCCGACCACAAGCACGACGTGACCACCGCGGCGCCGTCGCCTCCAGCGGTAACCGTGGCAGAGGGTAGTGCGTCGTCGCTCTCCCGCAGCGATCACGTTCACGCATGGGGAGCCGCTGGAACGGGCCTTGCGCTGAACAGGCCGCAACACGCGAGCGGCGCTGGGATCAAGGATTCGATCCGCGGACAAGCCGCCGCAGCGGGCGCCTACGCGGGCGGGAAGCAAGAGCTGGGCGGCGGCGCGGCGGGCGACTCGACCGCCAAGAACGGAGACACGCTGATCGTCCTCGGGCTTGCGCCCACGGGCGGCACCAGCGCTGCGGTCGACATCTCGTCGTCCGACGGCGGGACGAGCTACCTCAACATCGCCTACAGCGACACGCTGGCGAAGACGGTGCTCAGCTCGGGTGGCAAGGTGCAGATGTCGATGAGCGTGCGCCACGCCTCAACGCTCTCGCACACGCCATTCGCCGAGACCAACGCCGCGACCGTCACGATGGCGGAGGGCAAGAGCATCCGCCGCCGGGTGACGATCACCCAGAACACCACCTTCGCGAACCCCACTGGCTTCGAGGACGGGACGGAGCTGATCCTGTTCATCAAGCAGGGAGCAAGCCCCCCGTGGACGGCTTCATGGGGCGCCAACTTCACGTTCCCCACCGGGCTCTCCGGCACACTCGCAGGCTCGGCGCTGAACGACGTGGACGTCTTCCGCTTCCTGCTGGAGATCGACAAGTGGGTGTGCGTCACCCACTACAACTACGCCGGATGATCAGCTCGGGATGCAGCAGAGGCCCTGGTTGCACGACAGCGACGGCCCGCACGCCTTCCCATCGGGCAGCGGGTTGTGGTGGCACCACCCGGCCTCGCATGTGTCCGAGGTGCAAGGCGAGCCGTCGTCGCACTCGCTCGACGCGTCGCACGGGCTGAGCGCCGGGCCGTCCCAGGCCTTGCAGACGCCGACGACCTTCCCGCACTCGCCGAAGCCGTCGCAGATGCCGACGCCGCTCTGGCACGCATCGCCCTTCGGGAGAGCGACCACGACGCACGCGCTCTCCACGCATGCCGAGGCGCCGCAGAGCTTCTCGGTGGGCATGCAGTCCTCGTCCACCTTGCAGCTCGAACCGGTGCCAGCGAGCGCCGCCACGACCGGCTTCTTCTTCGCAAGCGCGTCGAGCTCGATGTCTCCGCCTCCCACGGGAACGGCGCAGGCGACGAGGAGGAGCGAGAGGACGGAGAGGCAGATCGAGCGGTACATGGTGGACTCCAGACGGTGACGGTGTTGATTCGTTGAGGGGAGATGGGAGAGGGGACGGGCGACGCTACGGGCCGCTGAAACCGGCGGGCTTGTCGCAGCACGCGCCCTGGCGACAGACCATGCCGTCGTCGCACGGGGTCAGGTCCTCCACGGGGACATGGAGACACGCCTCGCAGCCCGGCGCCGGACACGAGTCGCTGGTGCAAGGGTTTCCGTCGTCGCAGTCGGTGACGTCGTTGCAGACGAACCACGGCTCGTCGCCGATCGACTGCATGCACTGCGCATCCCAGTTCGGCGGGGAGCAGACGCCGCCGAAGCACACGCCGACGCCACCACGGCACGCCGCGAAGTTCTGGAGCGGCTCGTCGGCGCACGTTCCGCCGACCATCGGGACGAGCTTGTGGCACTCGTGGTTGAAGTTCAGCGGGAGCGCACAGCAGAGGCGCTCGCCGCCGTCCGCCAAGACGGAGCCGCCGTCACCGCCGGTTCCCTCCGTCGCCGTCAGGTCACCGAACTGGCAGTCGTTCGAGGCGTTCGAGCTGCACGAGATGGCAGCCATGATGAGCGGCGCGCAGAGGAATGTGAGAACGAGGTTGATCTTCATGGTGTGACTCCTGGCCCCCAGGAAGTTGGTTTCAGCTACGGCCCACGCCGCGCGCTGTCAACACGGTTGATCTTTCTCGTCGCAAAATCGACGCGCTGCCGTGCGACTTCTGAACATCGTTGCAGTATCCGCAGACGACTCGGACGGATACACGTCCACACCCGTTCAGCAAAACGAGACCGCCGCGCTCCGCGGGAAACCGCGAGGGACCACCATGGCCGACACACCCGTCACGATCACCGCCGGAGCCGCGCTCGTCATCACGGTCGCCAAGACGCTCGCCGACCTCATCGGTGTCGACCGCTTGAAGGAGCGCGTCGAGAAGATGGAGCGGCGCCTCGATGAGTACGAGGATGACGTTGGCGATATGGAGAAGAAGCTCGACCGTCGAGCCACCACGACGTCGAGCCCGCAGCTTCCAACGGTTAGCCGCGACGACAGCGCAGAGCTGAAAGGTCTCCGCGATTCTCTCCGCGAGCTGCGTGATTCCGTTGACGAAATGGGGCGTGGGCGCGACCTTGTGGAGGAGAGGCTTCGTGCTCTCACCACCCGATTCGACGAGCACGTCGCCACGGTCCGAGATCACATCCGGGAGTACAACAATGGCTGGCAAGACCTCCGTGAGAAGCTTGGATCCATTCGCGCGAGCATCGACCACATCTTCTCCGAGACGTCCCGCCGCGGTGGTCACGGGAGGTAGGCCGATGGTGTACCCGCCCTCGTCGCCGCCTCCCCCTGCGAAGGCCGACGTCATCCGTGAGGTGGACGAGCTGGAGGAGTGGCTCAAAAGCCTCACCTCGGCCGACGGAGCGAAGGCGGTCGAGCGCCTCGAAGCGAACGGACCGCCGAGCAGCTACCGTCGTTGAGGCTTCCGCGGAGGAAGCGCCGGCCTCGGCGCCGCTGGCGCGATCGTCTGCCGAAACTCCCATTCGCTCACGCGCTCACCGAGCGAGGCGTTCTTCGACCGCAGCCGATTGATCGCGCTGTCGTGGGCGTCGAGTCGCTGGCCGTGGGCGCGGACGCGCTTCGCCACCCACCACATGAAGGCGAGGTTCAGGAGGACGAGCCCGACGACGAACCAGATCAATTCGCGCTGCCCGTACCCGAGCGGTTCCAGCTCCCCCACAATGCCTCCAGTTGGATCAGGATCGCGGCGATGTAGAACACGCCGTAGCCGAGCTGCGCGAGGCGCCACTCCTCGAAGACGTTGCCGATGTGCGGGCCCGCCAAGGTGAGCCCCTCTGCGCACACCGCCCCGACGAGGACGCTCTCCGTCACGGTCGCGCGGCGCTTCTGCTTCGCCAGGCTGATGACGGCGCCCGCTGCCCCCACGACGAACGCGAACGCGCTCACGGTCGCGTAGACGACGGCGAGCCCGTGTCCTCGGAACGGCACCGGGTAGCCGAGGACGAGTGCCACGAAGAGGAGACGCGCGGGGATGAGCACGGAGCGAGCGCTGAGCTTGCAGAACACGACGAGCGCCGCAGCCGCAAGGCCCACGGGCCACGTCACGACGCACGCCTCGCCGAGGTGGAAGGACGCTCGTGCCAGGCCCGCGTAGGGCGGCGCGCTGTCGACGTAGAGCGTTCGCGCGATGCGCTTGGTGAGGTCGGAGAGAAGGCTGGCCGAGAAGAGGACCACGAGGGTCAGGTGCGCCCGGCGTGACCTGCTCACCCCGTACGCGACGAGGACGTTGATCGCCGCCGCCACGTACAGGGCAAACAGCATGGCTCAGCTCCGGATCGCCGTGGCGACGTGGGTCCCGTCGGTGAGCGTCGAGCGGGTGAGCTTGTGGTGGGTCCCGTCGGATGCGGTGAAGCCACCGTCCGAGGTCGCCGTCGACCCCTGGAGGAGCGCGAAGGTCTTGGCCGTCGTCTCGCGCACGCCCGGCGTCGTCACCGGGTAGAGCGCCCACGTCTGGAGGTCTTGATCGACACCGAGCGCGACCTGCGCCCCGTCGGCCTTGACGATGGTGCCGTCGTGAAACGTGGCGCGGATGAGCTGGTTGATCGTGGCTTGCGGCATACCCGGATCGGGCGGCTCCAACATCTTCTGGACCTTTCGGTGAGGGTGAACGGACACGAGGCCGACTCTACCGATGAGCCGCGCCCCGTGCTACTGCGACCGCATGCCGTGCATCTTCGCTCTGCTTCTTCTGAGCACTTTGCCGCACGTTACCGTTCCTGACCCTTCACCGTGTGTGCCTGTCGTTACACGTGGGCAGCGCCGACGGAGGACCCGGTGAGCAACGAGGCCGAGGTCCCCCACGACGTTGCGGTGACGCACGTTGCTCGCGACGATGAGCCTCGTCCGCTCACGGTGGCGGAACGCTACCTCGTCGAGACCTCGACGGAGATCGCATTCACCCGGCGCCGTCGCGAGATCGCAACCAGCGAAGCCGACGCGGCGCGTGAGGAGCTGGTCGGATGCGAGTACCGCGCGCTCGCCCTGGCTCACGAGGCTCGCCGCGCCAGGATGCCGCGGGTGCTCCCGCCGCGGGCTACGCACGGGGACATGCGCCAGGCTGCCGACGGGCGCGCGGGTCCGATCGGCGCGGGCGAAGTTCCGCGCCTCCCACCCAGGCCGCGCGAGGAGATGGGGGCCGCTCCTCCGCCCGATCCGCCGACATTGGGGCAGCGCTTCCTCGGGTGGCTCACTGGCAGGCCACCGGAGCAACCTGCGCCCCTCATGCTGCGGACCTACGAGGACGGCGCGCTTCCGCCTGGTCAACGAGGTCGAGCTGGGCAAACCGACTACAGCCTCGACATGTACGGGCTGACGCCCCGCCCGCGCGCGGTGCCCATGCCGTTCTTTCAGCCGATCGTACGGGCGGCGAAATGACGCGCGACGTCGACAGCGACCGGCCTCCGCATCGCGACGACGAGGGCGACGAGAGCGCGCTCCTCACCAAGCTCACCGACATCGCCAACATCCTCGTCGTGGTCTTCGTCCTCGGCGTCGCGGGCTACCTCTTCATTCGCGCCATCCTGTAGGGTCCCACCATGCAGCTCTTCCGCTTCCTCACCATCGTCGCCTTCACGGTGGTCCTCACTGGCTGCCCTTCACCCTTCGCCGTGATGCGCACGACGCTCACCGCGGTGGGTGAGATGCAGGTGAAGGGACAGCAGGCCGCGGAGAGCGCCTACCAGGCCGAGCAGGAAGCCTGCCCTCCACCGCCCGCCGGTGACCCGTGCGTGGCCAAGGTGCGCGTCGACTGGACACCGGTGAAGCAGAAGGCCGTCCAGCTCTACGTGGCGTACAGCGTGGCGCTGGCGACGTACCAGGCGGCGAGCGCGACCTACGAGGCCACGAAGACCTGGGACGCGCAGGCGGTCGCCGATGCCGTGGCGCAGCTCATCCAGGCGGCCGAGGCGTGGCGCAAGGCCATCGCCAGCCACGGTGGCACGGTGCTCGCCGCGGGGATGGTGGGACCGTTGCTGCCCGCGCCGACCACCACGGCAGCTCCAGCGCCGCCGGCCACGCCTTCCGTTCTTCCGGCGCCTGCTCCCGTCGCTCCGCACTGAAAGGTCCGTCATGCCTGCTTGGGCCGTCGCTCTTCTCACCTCCGCCTTCGAGTTTTTCGGCAAGGAGATCCCGGTGTGGATTGCCGGCAAGCCCGCGCCGCCTCCTCCCGATGGGAAGAAGCCGGCCTTCAACGACATCGACGCCAAGGTGGACGCCGACAGGGCGAAGCTGCGCGCGTCGAGCCCGAAGCCTTGAACCGCATGCACATCGCTACGATTATCACCTGAGCGAGCACCACAATGGCTGACGGCACCATCGACATCACCGACACGACGCTGCTCTCGACGGCTGCCAAACAGGACGTCGAACATGCCGACCTCGTGGCGATCTTGGACAAGCTGTCGGCTGATCCTGCGACGCAAACGACGCTCGCAGCTGTTTTGGCGAAGCTGATCGTTGCGCCATCAACAGAGGCGAAGCAGGACGTCGGTAACGCGGTTCTCGCAGACATCCTGACGAAGATGATTGCTTCGCCGTCTACTGCGGCGAAGCAAGACACGGGGAACGCGTCGCTCGCGTCCATCGACTCGAAGACCACCATCTGCAATACGGGCGCGGTCGTGGTGGCGTCGTCGGCGCTGCCCACGGGCGCGGCGACGGACACCCTCCAGACCACCGGAAATGGGTTCCTGTCGACGCTCGCTGGCATCGTCTCCGCGGGCAAGGCGCTCGTCACCGAGACCAGCGCCGCAGCGATTCTGGCGAAGCTTTCGAGCGACCCGAGCACGGCCACGCTCCAGTCGACGATCAACACGAACATCACCAACCTCCGCGCGCAGATTACCGCGACGCTCGGACAAGCGGCGCGCGCGTCGTCCCTCGGCGTCACGCTCTCGACGGAAGACGCAGCCAAGGTCCCGCCCCTCGGACAAGCGCTCGCTGCGTCGTCGGTCCCGGTTGTGCTCACGGCGATCCAGATCGCCCAGCTTGTACAGACGGGTCAGATCCCGGCCGGGCTCGGGTCCCTGGTATCCTCTGCTGCCCTGTGCGTCGTGCGCTCGGTCGCCTCAATCGACAAGCAGATCACGCTCGCGACGGCGGGCAAGCTCATCAAGTCGGGCCCCGGGATCGTGTACGGTCTCACCTCGTATTTCAACAACACGGGCGGGGCGATCTTCTTCCAAATCTACAACTCGACGTCGCTCCCGACGGCCGGAGATCGGCCCGATTATTTCAGCGCCTCGATCGCCAGCGGCGCGAGGAACAGCCTCGGTTTCGGAATCACGGCCCTTGGGATAAGCTGTCCAGTCGGGGCCGTGTTCGTCGCGAGTTCAACGCAGGACACGTTTACAGCAATCGCGAGCACCGCGGTCATTTACGCGCTCCAAAACGAGTAGCGCACCACAGGAGACACCATGCAACGTTCCGTCAACATCACTGTCACCGCCACCCCGCAGAACGGGCAGGCGCAGCTCTTCCAGCAGACGAGCGGCGCGATGCCAGCGGCCTGCACGTTCACGGTCGCGACGGCGACCACCGTGTGGATGATGTGGGCCGAGGTCTCGCCTGGTAATAGCCCCGTCGTCCCCTCTGCGCAGGAAGTGATCGACAAGGGTTTCCCGGTGCGCCTCGGTTCGCTGGTCCCCTCGACGTGGGACCCGAACGATCAAGAGCAGGGCGACCCCGCGCAGCTTTACCTTGCCGTCGAGTCCGGCACCGGTGACCTGCGGATGTTCTCCTGATCGGGAGGAGAAGCCGTGTTCGAAGTAGCCAAAGGAACGATCCTCCTCGACACATGGGCCGGGCGAAAGCCGCTCGAAGTCGATCGCGTCGCGCCGGTTCCCGGTGGGGATGAGCCACGGGTGTGGTTCAAGCTCAACCTGGAGCACGGGCAGGACCCCGTGGACTGGCCCCTCGACCAAGTGATCGATGGGTCCCGTTTCGTGCCTGTCTCCCCCGTCCCAGGCTGACTCCACACCCATTCACAGGGCACCCCGCTATGGCCACCGTCGAGATCCTACCCACTGCTGTCGAGCCGCTCCGCCGTACCATCACGTCCTCTGGCGTGCCGGTAACGGGGGCCACGGTTCGCTGCGACGTGTCGAGGATCTCGGCGGGGGTCTTCCAGATCCTCGACCTTAGCGACGCGACGTTCAAAGCCCCCGCCTCCGTCGTCACTCGTTACCGCGCGCTGCCGCCAGTGGATGCGGTCAACGCACCAGGTCGCTACGCTGCGGCCACCTCCCTCGATGTGGGCACGATCGTCGGCGGCGTGGTCTCTGGTGACCTGCTCACGGTGACCTATTACCGCGTGAGCCCGGACTACACGCTAGACAGCGACTCTCTCCGTGTGGTGGCGGCACCTACGACCGCAGCAGCCATCTCCGCGCAGGTGGCCTCGGACCTCGCGACCGCTCACGGCGCCGGGGCATGGACAACGGCAAGCGTCGCAGGCCTCGCGCTCGAATCCACGCTCACCGCCATGAAGGGCGCGACCTTCGACGGCTCCACCGACAGCCTGGAAGCCATTCGCAACCGCGGCGACGCGGCCTGGCTCACCGGCTCGGGGTGGGCCGTGGCTGGCGACGCGATGACCTTGACGGCCCCCGCGCTCACCGCCGTCCAGGCCAAGATCCTCGACGATGGGACCCCGTTCCACGGGGCATCGATCGCCACCATCCTCGCCTTCGGAGCGCCGCCCAACGCCGCAGCGAACGCCGCAGCCGTGTGGGCCACCGTCGAGGGCGGCTCCGTGGGCGACATGCGGTACGCGCTCACCCTGCTCCGCGAACGGCAGACGGGGCGCCGCAAGATGGGCCTCGACGGCTACGAGCTGATCTACGGCAGCGACAACGTGACCGTGATCGCTCGCGTGCTCGTCAAGGACATCGACGGCAACATCGTGGTCCCCGCCGCGGGTGACCCGTCCGAGGTGTCCCAAGAGGTCGCCCCTTGAGCTTCTCCGCTGGCATCCTCGCGCGCGCCAGGAAGCACCTCGGCAAGCTCCGGCTCACCTTCGGCCTTGGGCCTTCGGGGGGAGCCCCGGTCGTCGTCCCGCGCCCGGCCTGCGTCGCTCTCTCGTCGTCCCCGGCGACCCTCGTGGACCTGCGCGCCGAGCCCACCTCGGCCATCGCTCTGTCGTCGTCCCCGGCGACCAGGATCACCCTCACGATCGAGGCCTGTTGAACATGTGGACCGTTGGCCAGAAGATCCGGCTCCGCTGGACGACGAAGCGCAAGAACCTCGACGGGACGGAGACGCTCGCCGACCCAACCACCACCACCATCGTCGTCAAGCCGCCCGTGGGCAGCAAGACCACGAAGGCGTGGCCGGCGGACGCGGGGGTGGTCATCCGCGAGAGCACGGGGAGCTTCTACTACGAGTACACGATCGCCGAGGCCGACCTCCACTACGCGAGCGCCAAGGCGACGGGCGCGCTCATCGGCGCGAGCGACCCGTTCTCGTTCGATGTCGAAGCCGACCCCACCGTCTGAGCGAGAACACCCATGCTCACCATCGTCCAGAAGGGCTACGGCGACAGGCGCCTCCTCGTCGTCGCCTGGTTCGTCGCCAACAACGCCGCGCTTCTCCGAAACCTCCCCGACAGCGCGTGCGTCCTCGCCGACAACGACAACAACCGCGGACGCTTCGCTCGACCCGTGGGACGCGGCGGCGTCGACAGCCTCGCCACCATCCTCGCCTACGCGCGCGCCCACGCAGGTCCATTCGAGGTGGACGCCACGATCCTCATCGGATGGAGCGCTGGTGCGCAGGCGCTTCGAGAGCAGCTCCGCAGCGGCGCGCGCCCCGAGGTGGTCATCGAGCTCGATGGCGCAAGCGGGAGCGTCCCGCCCACCCATGACCAGCTCGACCCGTGGCAGCAAGCCGCCGCCCGTGCGCGTCGCGGCGAGATGCTGTTCATCATGACCTGCACCCAGCTCACCTACACGCGGGCGCTCCCCCCGGCCGACCGCTACGAGGCCACGGTCTACGTCGCCACCGAGATCGCCACCGGAAGCCGCCCGCTCAGCCCGTCGGAGTTGCTCACCCCCGGCGAGTACCCGGATGGGAGCTTCTTCGTCGCGGTCCACGCCTCGGGTTCGATGGACGGCGAGGCCCACAGGCGCGAGCAGAACATCCACCTCCCCGACCTCCTCGCCAGGGTGGTGCGCCCGTGGCTCCTCGGCCGGGTGCCGAATACCAGCGCCGATCCCGTCGTACAAGACGACTTGGTGACCCTCCCGACTGGCGAGCGAAACCCATCCCGCGACGTCAAGACGCTCCAGCGGAAGCTCAACGCCCACGGCGCGGTTCCGCAACTCGACGTGGACGGGTCGGTCGGACCGAAGACCCGCGCCGCCCTCGTGGCGTTCCAGCGCGCCCACCACCTCCCTGCGACCGGGGTGGCCGACGCGATGACGTGGGAGGCCTTGGAGGCACCTGTCGAGGCCGATGCGCCAGCGGGAGGCTCGTCCGTCGGTCTCCTCGCCATCGAGCGACTACGCGCCGAGCTGGGCGTCCACGAGACGCCTGGACCTGGCGCGACGCCGCGGGTGGTCGAGTACGGCCGCGGGGCGATGCGCAAGGGGAGGGTACTCGACCTCGGGAATGACGACTCACCGGCCTGGTGCTGTGTGCTCCAAGGGTGGGCCGAACAGGGCCTCCCTGGCGCGATGGTGAAGCGGTGGGCGGTCTCCGAGGCGTGGGCCGATGCGGTCGCCAACGGGACCGCGCGCCCCCGCGACTACCAGGCAAAGGCGGGTGACCTCGCCGTGTTCGCTCGAAGCGGTGGTGACCCGCGCAAGGGTGGACAGGGGCACGTCACGCGGGTCGTCGAGGACGTGGACGACAACGGCGACTACCCGGCGATCGGTGGCAACGAGGGGGGCGTGATGCACCACGGCGGGGAGGTGTTGCTCACCACGAGGAACACCAGCGACCAGGCGCTCGTCGGGTGGATCGTTCGCAGCTCTTGACGGTCGTCGCCGAGTAGCCCATCCTGCGGTCTCCCGCTCGTATCGGGCTCCTTCGTCGCTGCGGTCCTGAACGGCCCCTCTCCTTCACCGGGGAGGGGCCGTTCGCTTTTTGTCCTGCGACTACGCGGCCTCGCCGATCTGCTTGCGCTCGTGGTGGGCCTGAACGCCGTGAACCACGGTCGAGTTGTGGAAGCCGAACAGCTTGCCGATGTCGGGGTAGCTGAGCACCGGACGTCCCGCCCGCGTGAGCCCGCGCAGGTAGGCCCAGCAGGCGTGCCGCGCGAGCTTCACCCTGTGCTCGCGCGTGGGGCTCATTACCTCGTCGAGCGTCGCGTGGTACTCCTTCGCGAGCCCGAAGCACTTGTCGTAGAGCCCGAGCGCCGCCAGCCGATCGATCCGCTTCTCGATCTCGGGCGTCGACATCACGGCACCTTGGCGGCGTCGAGCGCCTTGGCGAGATAGTCGAGGAGGCTCGTCGCCGAGGTGATCGACGGGTGCCCGGTGACGTCGCCGGCCGGCTCGCAGCGCACATCGGAGAAGAGCTTGACGTACCCATCGACGGGAGCGCCGTGTTGCAGCCCGAGCGAGACGGAGCGGGCGAGCGCGTTGAGGATGGTGCGGAGCGGCGCGCCCTCCCGGTGCATGTCGAGGTCGAAGAACACCTCGCCGATCGTCCCGTCGTCGAAGCGGCCGATGGTGAGGATGGTCGACGTCCCACCGACGACGGCGTTCTGGTGATGAGCGCGGCGTTTCTTCGGGAGCTTGCGACGCGCGGTCATCGGATCACCCTCACGGCGGGCTTGCCCAGTTCCTCTTGCGGCGCGGCGAGAAGGAGCGCCTTGCGCACGTGGGCGATGGTGACGCGCACGGTCCCCTCGTCCGCGCCCACGATGTCGTCGGCGATGGCAGCTCGGCCGGCGTCGTGGGCGAGGAGGTGGAGGTAGCGCCCGCTGCGATCGGCGGTCCTGTCGATGAGCCATGTGCGGGCGTCGGCGTCCACGTCGAGCTTGCGCCACAGGCGATCGATGATGCGTGAGCGCGTCTCGACGTCTGGGTTCTCGAAGACGATGTGCGTGGTGACGCGCCCACGGATCGCCGGGTCGATCAGCTCAGCGAGGTTCGACGCGAGGACGATGAGTAGGTCCGGCGCATCCTTCGAGAGCAGGGTGGACCGCTGGAGGAAGGCGCCAGTGGTGTTCGAGCCTTCCTCGCTCATGCTCACCTTGTCGCGCCGCGGGAACAGCGTGTCTGCCTCGTCGAGGAACAGCACGGCGTTGCCGTTGTCCTGCGCGACCTTGCACGCGGCGGCGATGTTCCGCTGCGTCTGGCTCACGAACTTGCTCTTCATCGCGTCGAGCGGAGCGACCACGAGCGGGCGCCCGAGCTGGTGCGCGAGGTACCACGAGGCGGCCGTCTTCCCCGTACCAGGCGGGCCCACGAAGAAGGCGCGGTTCGGAATCTCGATGCCGTGGTCGCGGTACCGCGTGGCGTTCCGGATGTCGGTGACCAGGCGGGCGAGGAGCGGCGCCACCTTCGCGTCGGGGATGTAGCTCCCCTCCTCGAAGTCCTCCGGCTTGTAGATGAGCAGCCCGTCCGTCTCGGCCTTGTCGGTGGGGACGTTGGAGCCGCGCCGCTGCTCCTCGATCTGCTTCTCCTGACGCTCGATGAGCGCGGTGATGGCCCGGTGGACCTCGCGAGCGCTCTCCTCGTCGCCCGCGCGCAGGTAGACGTCGAGGAGCGCCTTCCCAGCGGTGGCGAACTCCTCGAAGGTGCCGTTCTCGGTGACGAGGTTGTCGAGGAGCGCAGCCGTTTCTTTCACGCCAACCACGTTCGGCCGCTGGCGCGGCATGAAGCCGCCGTTCCACCTGGGATCGCCCATCATACCGCCACCTCCCCTCGGATCTCGTTGCACGGGTCGTAGTCGTTCACGCGGAGCTTGTGGATGCAGAGCTTGGCCACCTTGCCATCGTCTTCCCACTTTACGCTCGCCTCGCAGGTCGCGCTCGGCAACGGACGAGGCTCGCGCGTGAGCTGCTCCTTCACCTGCTCGACGTGGTTCGCGTAGATGTGCGCGTCGCCGATCGAGAAGATCAGCTCGCCGACGTTGAGCTTCGAGAGCTGCGCGATGAGGTGGGTGAGCATCGCGTACACGGCGATGTCGTAGGGCAGGCCGATGAACAGGTCCGCGCTCCGCTGGTAGACCAGGCAGCTCAGCTTGCCGTTGGTGACGTTGAACTGGCAGACCATCGGGCACGGCGGGAGCGCCATCTTCGACAGCTCGCCGACGTTCCACATGCTCAGGATGAGCCGCCGGCCTGGCGCCGCGGTGGGGTCGGCAACCACGGCGCGGATGTCGTGGAGGAGCTGTGCGACCCGATCGATCTCACCGTCGAACGACTGCCACCGGCGAAGCTGTGCGCCGTACACCGGGCCGAGGTCGCCGTTCGTGTCGGCCCACTTGTCCCAGATGTGGACGTTGTGGGTGTGGAGGTAGCGGATGTTGGTGTCGCCGCTGAGCATCCACGTCAGCTCGACGAGGGCCGTCTTCCACGAGACGCGCTTCGTGGTCACGAGCGGGAACCCATCGGCGAGGTCGAAGCGGAGCGACCGGCCGAAGACCGATGTGGCATCGACGTGGTGGCCGTCGATCTTCGCCCGCGTGGGCTTGCGCGTCCCCGTGGTGAGGACGTCGCGGAGCAATTCGAGGTACTGTTTCATCGCGCGGTAGTTCCTTCGGTCGTGAGGGTCTTGGTGTACTCGCAGCAGGCTGCGGAGAAGGTGAGGCGCTCCGCTTCGATGGCAGTTCTCCACGCATCTTCGAGCGGTCGCGCTTCCTTGTCAGGCTGGTGCTTGCCAGCTTGGAAGGCTTCCCAGGCGCGGGCCGTGGCCTCGTTCGCGGCGATGACGCTTGGGTGGACGCGGGCGTAGGCGAGGCGCGCTTCGAGCTGCTCGTTGCACTCGGCGCATGAGTCGTAGGCAAAGACCATCACCCGGCGGACGTGACCAGGCTTCGGGCAGACGTGGAAGCGAGCTCGATCTTCTTCGGTCTGCGGCCTGTAGAACGGCGTGGCGCTCACGGCCGCTCCTTGACCTTCTTCGCGTCGTCGTCCCAACGGAAGCGGATCGTCTCGTTCTCGGGTCTGCCAGAGGCGCCGTCCCACGTGCCGTGGACCTCGACGGTCTTGCCCTTCTGCTCCTCGGCGGTGGCCTTCGCGTGCTTCACCGCGGCGGCGCGGTTCGTCATGCCGTGCCGGTGCGACGGGTCGGAGAGCGCCCCGAAGATCGTGACTGCGTAGCTCTGGTTTCTGCGGCTCATCGTTCTTCCTGTTCTGCCAGTGCCTTCGTTGCAGCGGCGCGCGCCGTCTCTCTGCCCACTCTCGCGAAGCTCTCCACGGCCTCGGCGAGGTCGTCCACGCTCGGCACCGGCTTCTGCCTGGCGACGTACACGCGAACGAGACCGCGGGCCTTCTGCTCCGCGCGCAGCCGAGCCTTGTTGCCGTAGTCGTCGCTCCGCTGCGGCACGCGCTTCGGGTAGTCATCGGCGACGTGGAGCCCGTGGTCGCGCGCGATCCCGACGGCGATGACCTGCGACCCGCGTCTGTAGCTGGCGGCGCTCATGCCGAGCACCCAGCGACGAGCTGCGGCAGCGCGGGCTTGAGCCCGAGGTGGTAGTTGAGCAGCGCCGGGTTGACGCGCACCTCCCGGATGAACTCGGCCATGCTGCCAGGTCGAGCGATGCCGCCGCGCGTCCCCTTCACCGCGGTTCGCCACAGGCCGTCCGTTGTCGTCAGATACGGGCGCGCGTTGTCCTCCAGCATGATCACGTAGTCGGCGAGATCCGGGTAGTCGCGCACCAGCTCGGCGATCTCCCACGTCTGCGCCGCCGGGCAATAGATGCACGCCGACTTGCGCGGAAGCTTCACCCCGGCGCGGAGGATCTCGACGATGCAGCACCCACGGTCCCATCCCCACTCCCTCAACGGGTAGAGATAGGTGTACTCGGTGTCGTCGCCAAGCTCATGCCCGCGCTTCGCATCCTTCGGCCCCGCGTCGTAGCCGATGAGCTTCACGACGCGCTGGCCATGTCCCCACGTTCGTCGAGCTGGCCCCCATGTCTTCGTCCACCTGTTCTGCGGCTCGATCTTCCACTTCACCGAGCACGACTTGAACCCGAAGGCGAGGCCGGGGAGCGTAGCGTTGGCGATGCAGTTCTCGCCGAGGGTCGAGTAGGAGACGCCCACCTTCCCGTCGCGGCGCTTCCTCTTGCTCAGTCCCGAGGCGGAGCGCTTCACGATCGTCAGATCGGGGAAGCCCACCTCGGCGAGCCATCTGCGACGCTCTTCTCGGTAGGCGTTCGTCTCCGGATGCTCGTCGCCGGTGTCGGCGTGGATCACCGCGTCGGGTCGGATGCCGCGGTTGTGGAGGCCGACGAGCATCGCGGTCGAGTCGACGCCCATGCCGTCCGCCACCATGAGCACAGGGCGCCATGCGGGCGGGATCGTCAAGTACCTGTCGAGCGTGAGCCACGGCGCTGGCTTCGCAGCGGGGACAGGTAGCGCCACGTCCAGCTCTGCGAAAAGCGACGGCTGAGCGATGGGTAGGCGGCGCATGAGGGTTGATCTTTCTACGCGGCCTGGCGCAGCCCGTCCAGCGCTCGCGCGAGGTAGCTCGAAGAAGCGTCGGCGTCGCTCTCTCGCAGCGCGTCAACGACGAACGCCTCCGCCATGGTGACGTCGAGCTTCGCGGCGACCGTCGACACCGCGGCGCCCATCGTCATCGGCTCCGTCGCCTTGTCCCCTTCGAGCACGACGAACCGAGCTGGCACGCTCAGTCCCACGTCGAGCACGACTACCGTTCGCAGGTCGTCGACGCGGACTGACTCGTACCGGATGAGCGCCTCTACCAGATCCAGGATCCTCATGGTCTACCCTCCCGCGATGTTTCGCTTCGCCAGTTCCTCGATGCACGTCGGACAGTTGAGCGCCTCGTCGGTTGCCCCACCAAGGCGGAGCCCACGTGGCTTGCAGACGGCCTGCCCGCGCTCGCGTACCCATCGGCCGCGCACCACGGTCTCGTCGAACACGAGGTGGACGACGCTCCCACGAAGCGACGATGCCCGGTGCGCCTTGACGGTGAGAAGCGGGGGCAACTCGGCGGCATCGGGTGCCACCCCCTCGACGATGGCGGTTCCGGCGCCGTCCTGACCCGTAGGCGCGTATTCGCCGGTCGCCTGCGATTCCGTGGCCACCGGGGCGACGGGCGTCTCTGCCAACGCGGGCGAGGTCACGCGCGCCAGGTC
>JACCDG011129532.1_pt1 | contig 19738 bp, 32 predicted proteins | sample 7442471 | NCBI WGS metagenome assembly JACCDG01 (sample SAMN15323444, study PRJNA562643) | freshwater metagenome | isolation source: river surface water | place: USA:Blue River Watershed | collected 2017-08-17 | reverse complement strand
TTGGATGCGTCAGTCGCTGCTTGATAGCATAAAGGAAGTCTGCGGCTAGACGCTGGGTTTGGGAAACTATGAGAACTCTAAAGTTCGGGTTATTGACAATCTTCCAGGTTACGTAGTCTACGGTGACCGTAATGGACTTGGCGTGGTTAGGAGGAATGTTGATAAGGATGCGGTTATCTGCCAGACCCTTTTCGTACTTCATTGACGGATGGAGCCAGCTTGGGTCCCTACCTTCGATGACATCTATCAGGTTCTGCTGATGAGAGAAAGTTTTGGACTTAAGGAACTTCTGGCGGAAATCGGCAAAACTTAAATCCTTGGTCTGTTCCTCTATAAAGGACTGACCGCGTAATCCTAGGCGCGTTCTGTCCATTCTGTCCTTAAACACAGGATCAGAACGGCGGTAATATTCGTATGTCTTGAGAGACTTGCCAGCAGATTTACAAGCTTGCTCTACTGTCATTCCTTGAGCCACGCACTCAATTATCAGGCGTTTGGCTATATCGGCAGATGATTCAGTTATGGCAGGCTCCTAGATTCATAGCGGGCGTTGAATAGACTTCACCCCACTAAAAGTGGTGCTAGGCACCACCAAAGCACCCGAGCAAGCCACAGCGCAGCGAGGGGTAGGTCAGTAGCCCCCTTTCGGGGGCGAAGCGTAAGCGTAGCCCTAGGTAGACTCATCACAGCCTGTCTACAGTCTCTATATAGTATTAGGCGGGAAAAATAACCCATTTCCCACTTTTTTCTAAAAAATCTTTTATTTGTGACGGAACTCACTAAATACGGCAGAAAAGTACCATATTACGAGCTTAACTTTAGTCGAAATATTTATGTGGGGACTATAGGTGGGGTGGCAGCAAAATTCACCAATGCGGGGTCGGTTCGCCGTGGGTGTTTAAACGGCAAAGGGTTAGCAGGCGTGTAGGTGTAAGGGTAAACGGAAGCGGTCACTAGCCACACGGCACTATTTCCCGAGGCGCTTCCCCTAGTAATTGCCCGAGCGTTTAAACAATCGCCACGGCTCCGTAATTCTCCGATTCGATTCTCCCGACCCGACCCGCCATCGGTCATAATCGGTCTGCCCAAGTTATCCACAGCTCGAACACTTGTTCTAATAGTTATCCACAGAAGTAGCCTAGCCTTGTGGATAACTTCGTTATCGTTCTGTTACCAAAATTGGCGGTCAATTCCTGCTCGCTTCGTTTAAACTGAGGTCACTCAGTCGCCGAGCGGCGACTAATGACGAAAGGTAAAAAAGTGATAACTCTCGAAAACTCAGTGTCTAGCACTGAGAATTTGAAGCCTAAGCAGACAACAAGGCTAAAGAAAGTTCTATGTCCTCGCGACCTATATATCGCCCGTATTACCCGTTCAACAATCATCACTCACGGCACACCAATCTGCCCGAGTTGCAATGAGCCGATGATTGAAGCCGAGGCGGTTCGCTAATGAGCGCCTTCACTTACGGAATGGAGTTTGAAGTCGAAGGTATTTCGCCTAACCGAGCCGCCGCCGCGTTGAACGCGAACGGCGTTGATTGTGAGCGCGTGGATTCAGATATTCACGATGACTGCTTCGATTCGTGGAAAGCGGTTTACGATGGCTCACTCAGCAACGGCGCCGAGGTCGTTTCCCCGATTCTGACCGATGCCCGATTGAACGAGGCTTCCGCCGTGGCTCGAATCTTGAAAGGCGCGGGCGCTCGTGTCGGTCGGTCTACGGGCTTTCATATTCATATCGGATTCAACGCGTTCGCGACCGAGACATCAAGCGCGGGAGAAAATCTCTCACGCTTCATTCTGAACTATTACGCAACGCATCACGCTATCGGCGCACTAGTGGCGCCTTCCCGCCTTCGTAACCGATTCTGCCAAATTCTCGACCGAGAAGGCGCACAACGCGAAGCGGAATGGATAGCGAACGGAAATCTCTCGAGTTCTTTTAACTCGCGCTATTACTCACTGAACCTCGAGAGCCTACGCCGCCACGGCACTGTTGAAATTCGCCTACATCAAGGAACGCTAAACGGCGTTAAGGCGATTGCGTGGGCGCAATTCGTGGCTTCGCTTATCACTGCCACTAAGCGCGGTTATGACCTCACTGATGGCTCGGTTATCGCGCCGTGGGCGCCCGTAGTTCGTGGCGGCGGCACGAAAGATTCTGAAGCGTGCCGCACGCTTATCTCGGCGCTTATGGGCGCGGGAGACATCAAGCCCGCCACGGGCGATTGGCTTCGCAATCGAGCAGACCTACTTAACGGCTAAGCCGTAAGGTCGCCCGCCCCTAGTGGGCGCAAGCGTAGGTGCAATTCCTACGGCGGGCGCTAAGCCTAAAGTTGATCCCCAAGCGCGAGCTCGTTGCGCTTGTTTAAACGGCGGGCTTACAGTACGGCGGGAAACTCTCGCCTACTGTTTAAACGAGACGGGCTTCACGGAGCTCGTTAAAGGCGGTGTTTAAACGATGATAGAACTTCCCCATATCAACGGCTCGGCGCTCGTGCTAGTAATCCTGCTGGCGTGGGCGATATACAAGGCGAAAGGAAACTAAAGTGTACGACTCAAGCGACAACTGTTTAAATTGTTGTGCGCACATCAGCGAACCACACGACCCCCACTGTTTAAACACAGTCTCGTGTGGCGACTGCTTACAACCCGACTGTATCGGGTGCGAGTAGGCGCTCACGCGTGAGCGTGTGATATGCTTCACCCATTAACCAACAAGACGAAAGGAAACCTATATGTGCGGAATAGCGGGATACTGCTTAGACCCTAAGCATTACTCACGCATCGCGACCCACGATATTGCGGGTCAGATGCTCTATGACATCGAACACCGAGGCGGCGACGCCACGGGTGCGGCGTGGATTAACCCACGCAACGGCAAGCGCGTTATCAGTAAGGCGCCCGTAGGCGCTGGCAAATTCGTGCCTAGTGCTGGCGATAAGTTATGCGCTGGCGCTACTAGTGCGATTCTTCATACCCGATTCGCAACTCAAGGCTCGAAAGACATCGCGGGCAATAATCACCCAATCCCACGCGGTCGCATCGTGCTAACCCACAACGGGCATATCAACAACGACAAAGAACTATTCAAGCAACTAGGCGTGCCTCGCGTTGCCCAAGTAGATTCCGAGGCGGTCGCGGCTCTCGTTGCCTTCAGCAAAGTCAAGCCGTGGGAATTCCTCACCGAGATTTACGGCACTGCCGCGCTTGCGTGGCTATCTGCTAACGATTCCCGCACGCTTCACCTTGCTCGCGTTAATTCCTCGCCGTTGTGGCTCGGTCAAGCCGACACAGGCTCGCTGTTCTACGGCTCAACTTCCGAGACTGTAGAGAACGCCGCGATTATGTCTGACACAGAATTGCAGTGGATATACGAGGCGCAAGAAGGCGAGTATTTCCGCGTTCGTGACGGGCGTATCGAGGAATATCAGACCTTCACGCCTTCCCGCCGTAATTCCTATTGGTACGACTATCCTGCGACCACAAGCAAGACCACAAAGAATGAGCAGGAATGGACAGACGAACTCGATTACTTCGGTGCGTACAACCAACATCGCGCCCGCAAGTACGCCAATTACTACGCCAACTACAAAGGCGATTTCGACTTCTAAAAGTCAGACCTACGAGAGAGACCCGCTTCGGCGGGTCTTTTCTTTTGCCACAAATTTTGATCAAAGTGGCCAGCTCGGTACTTATGTTTAAACAACAAGCGATGTCTGGACATTGCTGATGCTCAGTCTCAGGGCGATAGATTCAGTGTGCGTTTAAACGGGAGACCTAAAACCAGACAGCACAGACCAGGAATTACAGATGCGTTTAAACAAAGCTGGAGTTGCCGCCAGCTCTGGACAATTGTTTAAACACTAGGGCGGTTTCAAGGGAGTTGTTGCGGCGGAAGTATTACGCGTTTAAACAAGAGTATCTAAAGTTGGGATCAAATGTCATTGACGATGTAACGAGAGTGTGGGAAACTTAGCGAGCAACACAAGACGAAAGGAAAATAAATGTCTGAGATAGCAAGATGCGCTGAATGTACAGATGAACTTGTATTACAAGATGGTTTCGCTTGCGTAAAGTGCGAGAATGTTTTATGCGGTTACTGCTGTGAAGTCGAGGTGAGAAATGAATCACGGAAATAATCACGAGAATTGTTGGCGTGATTGCGAGAGACACCCCGAACTAGAGTGTTTTGTTTTTGATTGCCCTGATAAAACTGAAGCTGAATATGATTGTGAGGTGGGAGTATGAACTACATTAAGAACGAAAAGGGAAGGTTGGTTTGTTGTTCTTGCGAACGCGACATAATGGAACACCACAAGAAGCGGTGTCCGTATGCCTAAGTGTGGAGTTTGTGGCTGGTCGTTTTCTGAACGCACACTTACCAAGCACGCTGAAACGGCGTGCGGGGAAGAGGATATTAAAGCGGGTAGATGTGAACCCGAACTCGATGACTTAATCAGAATGGAAGAGGAATTCTATGGCAAGTAAAAAGATTTTGGTTTGGGTGAGAACTCCGCTAGGTGCTACCCTAATGGAGCAAGAAGAACAGACGAAAGAGAGGGAGAATGAAAGCCGTTAATTTCTACGAGGTCGTAGATCGAAAAGGAAATACCGCTTGGGGTGGTGCGAGCGTAAGCGAAGCCGTCACTTGGTTTAGAAGAGGACTAGATAACACTATCTTTGTATCGGTATGGGACGAGCAGGATATTGAAGAACCGCGTCTCATTACGGACAAGATAGATGTAACTGCGTTAGCGTTGGCTACGATTACAAGTGAACGAGAGAGGAACTAATGAGCGAACTTGAAAGACCCGTAAGAGGTGTAGTTATCAGACCCGACTGTAGCTATGAAGAGGTTGTGTTTAAACAACTTACTGATTATCAGAAAGCTATAGATGGTTTCATCACCGCAGTTAGATTCTATTCTTATGACGGAGTCGAGGTTGCCTGTGGTTATGTGGACGATGAAGGGCTACTTAAGAAATTGCCACTGAATCCGCTTGGCAGTGCTATCTCATTCCTGTTTGGTAATAGCCCATATCTAGCGGGTAACCTCATTATCGTAGGCAAGGCAGATGCCGAAGGCTACGACACAGATGCCCCTGAGTATCTGCTGGAACTAGTGAGAAATATCTGCGACGGATCCCGTCAGGAGAGCGATGTTTAAACAACTTGTGTATACCTTCCTCGTTGCCACGCTTGCCGTGGTACTCAACAACAAGTTATTTGGAACTGTACCCATTGAACCCCTGCCCAACAGGCATATTCAGGGGACAGTTGTAGCCTTCCACGAGAACGAATACCAACGCCACGCTATTGAACTACTAACACAGCGTGGGCAGTTGGAATCGTGGGCGTGCCTCTATACCCTATGGACACGCGAATCAAATTGGAACCCGAAGTCTTTGAACAGGAAGTCGGGAGCATACGGCATCGCACAGTTTATGCCGAAGACTTGGGCGCTGGTTGGTGCGAAGAAAACTAGCAACGGATTTAAACAAGTAGAAGCAGGACTGCTGTACATCGATCGGAAGTATGGCGGAAATATTTGTAAGGCTTTGGGAAGTAACCTAGGGAGAGGTTGGTACTGAGATGAAAGAACTAAGAGAACCTAAGAATCCAATGAGGCTAGGCTTGAAGAGGCACTTGATTCTAAGTGGACTGACATTCAATGCTGAGATGGAACCCGTATACACACGGGCGGTGCCATTAGATGCCTTGCTTGACTCTATTCTTGAGTACGTAGAAAAGGGAGAGTTACCTAAAAAGTTAAGTAAGTGATACACTAAGTGTGAAGCACCCGCCCCTTTCGTCGAGGCTACTTGGTCTACCAAGCGCGGGTGCTTCCTTCATTTATCGGTGGAGTAGAAGCCTGACCCTCTGAACGCGACAGGGGGAGAGGACCAGACTCTACTCATCATTTCGCCGCAGTCAGCACAGGAGGGAGTGCTAGCTTCAGCGTGTATAGAACGCTCGACCGAGAGGACAGTCGAGCAGTTTAAACATTTGTATTCGTAGATCACAATGCTAATCCATAATCTAGATGTAAAAATCCTACAAGTTTCATAATCTTACGTGTGTCGGAGAACTCTGTAGTGGCGGGCATACGACGCTCGGACCACGATGGTTCGGGTACGCGGGAAAGGTCGAACGCCCATATTCCTTGTGGTGTTGAGTTGATGTAGTAGGGAGTCCTTGAACCTGCTTGGTTTACAAGTCTGCGGTATTTCATTTCTTCAATGAGAAGTTCAGGGTAGTGTGTATGTCTGCACTTAAGTTCAATGTACAAATTCTTATCGTCAGTTGTACAGTCGAATGAATCAAAGGCCCCTTCGCTTTTCTCGAGGTCAGGGAAGTGTTTAAACTTAAGGTAATCAAAGAGTTCTTGTTCCTTCACAGGAGTTGAACCTGCCTTCCAAGATACTCCGTATAAACGGGAGGAATGGCCTCGACTAGTTCTCCCCAAATCATCCAGTCAATTCCCATTGCTTCTCGTGCTTGCTCAATAGATTCAGCAGTCTTACCACCGCTAGGTATTTCATCTCGCATAGATCCGTAGACACCGACAGGTCTGCCCTGCTTCTTGTGGTCACACACAGTTCCCTTGAGTTCAAGGTTGCTTTCGAATAGACGATGACGCCTGACCTTCAGGTCAAATGCGCTACCGCATAGCAGGATTGGTTTAAACAATGGAGCTCCAGGCACATTCTCAATGACGTATGGTTTGCCACTTGCCTGGAGAAGTGCTCTAGTTGGTTCAATCAAATCTAATTTATCTGTCTGTTTGCCCTGTGCTATGCGTAGATTTCTGGTTATCGAATGTGTTTGACAAGGCGGTGACGCGTGAATCAAATCGTACTCAGCCAAGTCCGATGGTTGTAACTCCATTACGTTTAAACGCAGGTACTTAAATGGATACCGCTTTCCGTGTTTGATGTCTACGCCTGTGACTTTAAAGCCAGCACGATGGTAACCCATTGATGCTCCGCCAGCGCCACAGAATAGGTCGAGAACCTTCATTGCCAAGGAGATTCCCCACCTAAGTTATTCTGTAGGCGACGAAGTGCGCCAGTGGATTTACGATCAGCAGTGGATACTGAACACTCAAGATACTGCGCTAACTCTTGAAGCGTAAGGTTTTCGTGGTATCTCTTGATGAGAATGTCTTTGTCTTTAACATCTAAGGCTAGGTAAGCCTTCTTAATATCTATCAGGATAGCAAGAAGGTTTCCACCTTCTGCTGGAGCTGCTTGCTTGCGTGGTTGTCCATCGTTAATAAGATTCTGTGCTGCTTCTAATACTGTCTCGTCAACAATAGAGGATATAACGTGTGGCAGGAGTTGTCCTATGACCACAGTATCGTAGAAGGATTCATCGCCTACCTTGTAGCCTGACTTGGTTGCCTTCTCTTTGCGGGCGTAGCGTTCTGCGTGACGCTTCATCTGCCACGCCATACGCTTCTCGTTGATGACTCGTTGGACTGTGTTTTCTTCCGAAAGTAATTCATTGAAGTGGTCTGCTCGTGCGTAGTACCAAGACCAGCACTCTTGTGCTACATCTTCGCGTTCAACAAAGACGCGGTATCTACTGAAGATAGTTTTTGCTACACTGAAAACAATATCGGGAGCGGAAGGATGCGTCTCGATTTTAAAATCATCAGTCATTGGGAAGTTCAGGCCACTTCTTATCTAGCACCATAATTGCAATGGCACTGTAGTTAAGCAAATCTATAAATGAGTCTCTAAGTGACTCGTTGCTGGGAGACAGGTTGCTATCAAGGAGGTTATTGATGCGAGCCACCTTGTCCCACATTCGCACTCGGAGTCCGTTGAGTGGTCCACCTGGACTGTGAGCGATGTTCTTCGGGCCGTAATCGTGATGCTTGCGGATGAGCAAATTACCTGCGGTGTCAAGGACTCTCCATACATCGGTAACAAATTCATCATTTACTCTCTTGTTGGTATCAAGCGACAAGTTATCGTGCCAGCTTTGTAATCTATCGAGACTATTATCATCCCCATATCCGTCAATAATCTGGCTGCCTCTTGGAGATCCTTTTTCTTGCTCACTCACTTCTTTCCTCCCACTAGGTTGGCTGTTAGGTCCTTGCCATTGGCAAGATAAAAGTCCGTAATGTCCATACCTGGTGGTAATTGTACGATTTGTGAGTTCAATACCTCGCCAGCAACACGCCGAGAGAACTCCATACCAGGATTAGACCCATCTTCTTTAACATCGTTGTCGCCTACAATATAAACAACATCAAAACCATTAAATAACTTTGAGTAGTAAGGCTTCCAAGCCGCTACCCCTGGAATACCAACGGCAGGTACACCGCAGTTTGCATCCATAACTATTGCATCAAATTCACCCTCACAGATAACAATGCTTTTAGTAGGAGACATTGTGGCTATGACGTTGTATAGGTGGCTCTTCTGCCCTACAGGTGAGCCATACTTAGGCTTGCCATCATCAAGTCTGCGGAACTTAAAGCCAACGCACGTACCAAGTGCGGTCATATAAGGTATTGAAATCCAACCCTCATACATCTGATGACCCTCTATCGGATCAACGATGGTACCTATCTGGTACCGAGCAGCCGTCTCTTCAGATATCCCACGTCCTGCGAGGTAGCCTAGCGCCCTGTCGCTTATTGAGTCCGCGTAATGGACTGCCGCTTCCAGCAGTGATTTCGTTTGCTCTATCGATAGCATCCTTAAACCCCAAGTTCTCCAATTCCATAATCACGTTAATTGCATTGCCACCCTTACCGCAAGTGTGGCAGTAGTAAAGGTTGTTATAGGTATCAATTACTGCAGAGCGCCTGCTGTCCTCGTGCATACAGCATCGCACTGACACATTGAAGCCTTCCTTTACTTCCCCTCCAAAGTGTCTTACTACATCTGCTATGGAGACTGAGTTTGCATCGGAGCTGGCTTTTGACCTTTTCTTACGAACCACCCTGGTCCAGTCTTGTGCTGGCATCCGCAATCTCCCTCACATTTATCGTGAAAATCTTTGGCTAAGTCGGTCTTACCAATAGTGTTGTGATGACCTGCCCAACAACAACTACTGCAAATCATAACTCTTCAACCTTTTCCTCAAAGTCTTCAAAGAAACTGTTGTAATCATTCTCGTTTTTTGACACTCGAAACTTAGCCCTCACCAAAGCATCTTCTTTTGAGTTTGCTGTAATGATTGTTTCTCTACGTGAAAGAAAAGTAACCTTGTAGTTCTTCTCTCCTTCAGACAAGGGTTCACCTGTCCATATATTTGATGTTGTTATCTGTCCTTCAGGAACTGGCATTACTACTCCTATCTTGTAACCATTGGTCTAAGTCTTGGATAACCCAAGCCTTCTCTACTCCGTGTTGTCTGCGTTTGACTACGACGAAGGCTGGCGGGTTGACGGGTAGTCCGCGAGCCTTCGCGTAGTTGGCTGCCTCAGTCTGGGCTTCCGCCCAGAACTGTGGAAGACTAAGTGACTTACGATTCTTACACTCCAAAATATAGGTCTGACCTGCGATTATAGTAACCACATCGCCTTCGTCTGCAGCGCCCGCTTTAGCGAGTCGTTCGGCGAAGTGTCCAAGTTTGCGTAAGTATTTCATTACATCTGTCTCAAACTTGGAACCCTTTTGTTTGTTATATGAACTCATATAATCCTTGTGTAGTTGGAGTGCAGAACTGCCCTACCAAAAGCATCAGCATCATTGATCTGACAGGTAGCAAAGTTCACAAATAAACTTGCGTAATCTTGCCCGTCTGCCTGATGTTTGCCAAAGCGATTCTTAACGGCTGCGACTCGAAGGTTGTGACTCATCGGGTCATAGCCAAGAGTTAGTATCAAAGCTGGAAGTTGACTCACCTTTCCGTGGATTGCACGGCGATGAGGTGGATGAGTTCCAGGTCCATACTCACTTTGTTCTGATACGTGGTGCAAGACAAGCACACAGGCTTCAGTCTTACGAGCCATATCGTGCAGGTCCATCATTATCTGACGAAGCCCTGCCCATTCATTATCAGATTCAGCAGCGACATTCATTAGGTTATCTATGACAATGAGTTGTGGTGCTACTCCATAGAGTTCTATGTAAGCCTTAATCTCATCTTCGATATCATCAAGGTTTGGTGATGAATCAAATACCCATTGAATGTGGGATATATCTTCTAGGTTGTCAGCATAAGCATCAGGATTATATGAAATCTGATTCTCTACTGTTTGCTGACTATGTCCTGACACGTGAGCAGTAGCGCGAAGCATCACTGTCGCGATGTCAGTATCTGCGGAGAAAAACAGAGTAGGTACTTTTGATTTAATAGCATATACGAGAGCGAACATAGACTTTCCAGCGTTAGGTGCAGCGGCAACCATACACACTTGACCACGCCGAAACTTTATGTCCTTGGTTTCTAAGTCTTTCCACACAGTCGGAAGTGGCTGCGCCAATGTTTGGGCAGTCCTCCAAGCGCGGTCTAACCTAAGCACTTTCCTCCCGTCGTACTACTATTTTATTTTTTCTTCTTAACTGTTTTCTGTCCCACTCTGTAAGGCCACCCCAGATTCCGTAACGCTCGTTATGGATGCCCCATTCTGCACACTCACTTTGATGGATACAGTTGTTACATATACTTCGTGCGTATATGAGTTCGTATGACCTTGAGTCTCCCTTTTCGGGAAACCAAAAGTCTCCACCTGTTTGAGCGCAGAGAGGATCCTCGAATTCACGAGGCTCTCGCATTGGGTCATCGGACCCAAATAGTTTGGCACTTGTCTGGTGCGCCCTTTGATGCAGCACACATATAGCCCTTCCAAGGACCTTTAGCGCTTACTCCCTCGCGATATACCATCGCTCCGTGTTTGCAAGTATTGCTTGATGGTTGTACTGCTGGTGCAGTTACAGGTGCAGAACCTTGAACGGGCGCAGAAGATCCAGCGCCTCGAAATGTGTCAGCTGTTGAAGTAATCAACGCCGATACCATTGCTAGGTCAGTTAGACCTGTTTCCAATTCACGCACATCTGATGCGTAAAGATTTACAAGAGTTCCATCAGGCAACTTGTAGTTGACTTGGAACTTTGTTGACTCGGGTGCAGCCATTTACCTTCCTCCAGTTTTTCTAATGGAAAGCCTTGTGCTTTCCTTTCCTTGCTTAGTCGGCACGAAGCCTAGTGCTTTCTCCACCGCTTCTCTGTCGACTGTGTTACTTTGGACTGTAGACCATTTGATCTCATATCCTGTTGTTGTAACTCCAGTTACTCCAAGAAAGGTTTCTCTTAACCCTTCTTTCTTTTTTTCCAAAGACTTAATCTGTTCATCCAGTTGAGCATACTCAAGTACATTAAGTGATGTTTGTTCATCATCAAGAACTGGGATGTTATCTCCCATAAGTTCTTTTTTTAGACCAACGCATCCCATCTCACCAGAGGCGTCGTAGTATTTGCAATAGAACCTGCAGTAACTTTCGTCCTTTTCAGGTTCAGGTGCAAGGTCCGATGTCTTGATTGCAGATAACCAATCGAGCGCCTCCAGTGCGATGGCCTCATCATAGGGTTCGGAATGTATTGCTACATCACGTTCATCCCCATCACGAGGAATGGCTACAAGATTCACAGTCTGAACCTTCCCCAACCCAGACTTTTGAATTAGGTAGCCATAAACTTGTACTTGCCAGCGTTGTTGTTTAGACGGGAAGTAGTTCAAGTTCTTAGTCTTGACAGTCTTCCAGTCCACTACATCACCTGTCCCAGGAATGAAGCAGTCAACGTGTGCTTTCATACCGTCATATTCGACAGTCTGTTCAAGCAGTACATCTTTGTTATCAGCCAATGCGGACTCAATCGCTGAGTGGATTGCCGTACCCATAATCGCTGCGAGTTTCAACTCGCTGTCGTTGGTTTCAGGCTGATTGTTTAAACGGTACCAGACTTTACGACGACAACCGCCAAGCTCTGATGGTCCAATCTGCACTTGAGTAGAGCGACCACGCTTGTTCTCTTTTTCGTGTAAAGCCTTGATTAATAATTCTTTTATATCCATCCGTTGCCCTGCCATCTTGTAAGAGTGATGTTGAAGAATAGCAAGTTTACCTGCAAAACTCTAGCCACTGCACGCAGTGGTGCATAGTCAAATACTTTGTAATAGTCCAAACCTATGGACCAGTTATCCAAGTGGTGTGCATTGATATGCACTGTCCACACTTTCCAATCTTTTCTCACGTTAACTCCCGTCTTTGAGTAACTAATTGAATCGGAGGACAGGTATTAATGTCAAGCATCGAGGCAACCTGAACTGCCTTCTCGGCGTGTTGCTCTACATTACCAATAGTGAGACGACCCATACGATCATAAAGATAACCGAGAGCATAAGCGCCGCCACTGCCGATTCCATAAATACCGCTATCACTCTTGATGAACGACAGGTCCGTCGCGATATGGAATACATTCCCATCAAACGCGACAATGTAGTCGAATCCTGCTTCCTTGTCTTTCGACGCTTCATACGGGTCGTATCCATTCTCTTTGAAAGCCGTGAGTATTGATGGCATCACTTTCTTACCCATCCACTGGACGGGATCTGCACCCTTGTATACAGGCGGAGTCCAGTTATAGGTCAAGATGTCACCAGGTCTAGCATCACCAACGATACCTAGCAGGTACTTACCGATGTGAATTATTTTCGGAGTTGAGGTACTAACAGTCCTCATACTGTCCTCGGTGATTTGGCTATCAGCAGCCAAGACTGCAATGTTCTCCAGCTCTACTGCTACCAATGTTGTCATAGCAGAGAATTATATATCTTCGGCGTGTCGTCGCGTTAGCGACACACCTGGTCGTTACAATATGAGCGAAGCGAATAACAGTACAGGGGCCGCTTATCGGCGGCCCAGTATCTACCACACTATGCGGTTCCGTCTACCAAGGCTGCGAAAAAACAGTCTACCACCGATACAGGCTTCTGACCTGCGGTCTATAGGACCGACCCATCAATGCGTCTGTGGCTGTACAGTTTTTAACACTTATGTCCAGTTCGAGGACTATGAGATCTGTTGGTATGCCCTTGATGTTCAATGTGCTAGTTGCGGAAATCTACTCAAAGCCCCTTGTCCTATCGATAAAGAGGCATAAAAAAAGAAGCCCCACCCATTTCTGGGTGAGGCTTTTCCTCGCAGCTTTCTCTACAAACTACTTACGTCCGAACTCCTTGGCTGATGGATCTAGCCACTTGAGTACTGGTCCAAGGAATCCAGCAAGTGCTGCTGTTCCAAGAACTTTCACATCGGTTTCGCCTGCTAGGTACAGAGCGATAGCAGCAGATGCTGCAGCGCGGAACCAGGTAAGCGATACCTGCTTGAGTTGTTCTTTCATTAGTCCTCCTTCGGACTGGGTTTTTCCTTCTTCTTCGGCTTCTTCTGAACCTTGGCATAAGCCAAGCGAGCAGCATCAACCGTATTCCATTTCGGTTTATCGAGCCAAGGAAACCAAGGACTGGTGTCCTTAGCACAATCTTCCTTGATGGAAATATGCAGATGTTTGACGTGTTTATTTGGTCCTGTGTAATCGCGGTCCCCGCGTTCTTTAGACCAGATACGTCCACTAAAAATCAGATATGAAACTCGCCTGTCTGCCTTGAGTTTCTCGTAGATGTCACCACAATCAATCCCGTTATGTGGGTCGTGAGTCAAATCTACTGCGTGACCTGTGTTGTGATCTGAGTTAGGACTTGCCTTGATGTGAGCCTTGCTTGGTAGTAGGCCATCCGATGCCTTCTTGCGCTTGGGAGCAAGCGCAGTTGCCTGCCGTAGAACGGCAACAGCGGCAGGTGTTGCACTCTTTGCAAGTGGTTTCATTCGTCATCCTCTTTCTGCCAGAATCTTGTAGATTTCATCGACTCTCTTTTCAAGTCTGTCTACTGTGTCTTTCAATGATGACCCGCCATTGGGCTTGAGTTCAAATAAAAACGAACGGACTAACCACCGTAGTCCCATAAACAAAGTTGAGGCTAAACCAATTACGGTGGCAACAAGCGCTGCCCAATCAGCAGGGGTCATTGATGGCTCCTATACGGATCTAATAGTGACAACTAAGGTTCCGCCAAAGCCTGAGAACCTCTTGTCTTGCGGTGTACGGTTGATGAAATCCATCTCTTCTATCAGGCCAATATAGGATTCTCCTGTACGGAAGTCCTCTATTCGGATGGTATCGCCTGCATTTTCTACTGCTTCGAGCTGTTGCATTCTTGCCCAAGCAGAACCTTCAAAGCCCACTTGTACGCCGTACTTATCGGCTTCTCTGTCATAGCAGAACAGTGGGTACTGGATAAGTCTCTGACGTGGTACTGCTGGTAGAGACTTGAGTTGATAACCAGTAAACAATGGACCCTTGGTGTTATCAGTAGAGTTACGAGTCATTGTGAACTTGAAGCCCATATATTCCTGCGCTCCCTGTGGGTACGGAATACCAATCTCAGAGACGCTAGATTCTTGGGCAAAGGAACCAATCGGGTACTCAGTATTGTCATAGGCAATAGATGAGATGTTGAGTCCACCGTTGGTGGTATCAATACGTGGGGTAAGTAGTTTGAATATCTTACCTTCAAGGGTGTTGTAACGGACAAAGCCAGTCTGAATATAACCAGATGCAACTAGCCTGCTCTCTGTTTCAATGTAGACAAAGCCATTGGTAGTTGTGGCATTGGTTGTAAAGGCTAGACGGTTAGTGCCATTGATAAAGGCACAGGCAGTTGTCTCACGGGTGGTATCACCTGATGCGTAGTAAGTATCATAGGCATAGGGAAATACCAGTGGAGCAATCTGTGTAGATAGGTCAATGCGGATAGTTCCTGGCTCATCTTCTACGCCAGTTGCAGCCCAGGCAAACTTGTCACGGAATGCAAAGTCATAGACAGGTTGGGTGTTCTCCCAAATCAAAGGACCATAGGCTAGAGATCCATCATCAGAGACCACAGCGGCACGAATACCTTTGGTGGTACCAATGAGCATATAGCCAAGGTAATAAGCAATCTTGTAGATGCGCTCACCGCTAGGCATTTCAGCAGCAGTAATAGCGCTGGTCAATGTAGGCATCGTTCCATTAGATGCCAAGGTGAACTTCTGGATATTGGATTGGGTACCAGAAAAGCCAGTGACATAGATAGCAGCACCGCTTGATGTGATGCTGGTATACACGAAGTCGTCTACTGGATGGGTATAGACAGCAGTAGGTAAAGCCGTTGCATTGGTTGCAATCTCATAGACCTTGTTGTTGATACAGGCAACGATACGTTCCTTAGTGAACTCCATTACCACGTTGGTAGCGATAAGACCTGTCACCTGAAACATCTGGGTGTTTGCAACAGTTGAATACTCGGTGAGCAACTTCTTGTACATCGTCAGTTTGGTAGAGCCACCAGAGGTAACGTTAGTAATCCAATAGCAGTAAACTCCATCATCACACATTGCATATACCTTGTCATCGGTACCAGCGTTGTAGTCCACAAAGTGCTGGACATTGCTGGTGACAGTACCTGTTGCCGCTGCCGATGGCACATCTGAGGCAGTCTTGGCATAGGTAAAGGTAGTTGTGGTAGGAACCGTTGAGATGGTGTAGGTACCGTCGAAGGTAGCATCTACTCCTGTAACAACAATCTCCATACCTACGGCTAGGCCGTGAGCAGCGCTGGTTGTCAATGTAGCCACATTGCTTGTCAGAGCCTTATTAGAGACAGTTGCAGTGATGGTTGGATATATCTTGTCAATGTCATAACCATCAAGCATTAGACAGCCAAGGAACTCATTATAGGTAGTAGCTCCAGTGTTCTTTAGTTGCTTCCATTGAATGGAGCGAAGGTGCTGTTGCGGTCTTAGGTTGGCATTGAGAGTTCCAGTAGTGTGGTGCGTAGCATCCACATCTAGAATCAGAGTTGCTTGTCCTTTGGTCCAGACATCTACACCTTTGGATTCGGTGTACTGGAATCGCAGTGATTCATCCTGAGCAGGCTCAAAGTACTTGATGCCTTGTCCTAGATGAAAGGATGATTGGCTTCTAAACCACCAACCAGTCAGCGACTGCTCACCAGCCTCACGGGTCTGGTCATACTGTTGCTTACGATACTGCGCCGTGACACGGCGATAGGGTGAATCATCACTGGCAGCCAAAAAGAATGGCAGCCCATTGATGGCTATATCGTAGGCAACTCCTGTGGCTTGATAGTTAGTCGAGCCAGCAGGGTTAGATAGCGTATAAACTATTGGTTCAGTGATATCAGAACCGTAGGGTGCCAATTACCTACTCCTTACTTAGAGTGCTGCGATTTCTTCAGGTGTCAAACCAAGTGCGGCTAACTTCGCCTCTGCTGCAGCCTTGGCTGCTGCCTTTGCTTCTTCTTCAGCCTGCTTAGCAGCGGCTTCTTCGGCAGCCTTGGCTGCCATCTGGTCGCGCTCTGCTAACTCTGCTGCGGTAAGAGCAACAATTTCAGTCTTACCAGTAGAGCAATCAACGATTAGTTTTGTTGGTGCTTCAGCCATTTGTTATTTCTCCTAAGGGTTTATGTTCATCATTTGTGCAATTCCATAAGCAGGTTTCTTCATTTAGTACTGCTTCATCGTGGCACTTTGGCGGGATAAAGGCATCCCGTTGGGCATCGTAGGTATATCCGATACCAGCATAGTTTTTGCGGATTCTTCCGTTGTAACTAGTCTGAACCCACGTACCACCTAGACCAAGTTCATTGGCTAGGAACTCTTGAGCAGTATTAGTATGTTCATAGTAATCATTGACTACAAGAACTTGAGTAACAACGCTGTTGTTATCTATCTGAGCATAGTGTGCCATTACGCTGCATACCTCACAATCACAATTCCAGAACCACCAGTGCCAGCGTTGCCAGCGGGTGAACCACCACCGCCGCCACCAGTATTCACTGTTCCCGAAGTAGCGGCTGCACCGTTATTTCCACCACCAGTTCCGCCACCACCAGTTCCACCAGCACCACCAGTAGAGTAAGTACCAAATACTGTAGAACCACCACCGCCGCCACCTGCGCGAGTTACAGATGAACCAGTAATTGAACTTGCACTTCCGTTACCACCAGCACCACCTTCGTTTCCGCCAGCAGAGCCAGCAGCGCCTGCACCACCACCGCCACCTGCTGCAGTACCGACTGCTCCGTTATTTCCTTCAGAAGGAGAGTATCCACCTTGGTTACCAGTACCTGCAGTTCCGCCGTTTCTCACACCACCGCCAGAACCACCAGCACCACCAGTAGCATCTGCACCTAATCCGCCACCTGTTGATGTTATAGACCCAAATACAGAGTTACTGCCCTTAGTTCCATTAGTTTGTCCACCTACGTAAATTCCACCAGTTCCGCCGCCACCAACAGTAACTGTTAGTCCAGTATTTGCAGCACACGACAATGCGGTACCGCCAACATTTGTTCGGTAACCACCCGCACCACCACCACCACCAATGTTGGATGCTCCTCCACCCCCGCCAGCAATTACTAAGTATTCACAATTCAAAGACTTTTTTGGAGTAAATGTGCCAGATGAAGTGAAGGTATGGATCCAGTAAGTGCCATCAAATACGATGCTATCGCCACCAGTTGCTGCTGGAGCATTGGTAGGAGTAACGCCTTGCTTTGCTACGCCATAGAGGTAAAAGGTTGAGTACTGGACAAATGAACCGCTTGCAGCACCATCCGATATTCTTGCAGAATAAAGAGTTACTGAAGTAATTGCAGATGATGACGACCACAATCCAGCGACTATATCTTGTCGCCCATCTGTTGCATTGTTTTCATTGACTGCATCTACAGAAATAGATTTGTTATTACTTGAAGTATAGTTTGGAATGTAGATTTCAGCGTTACCAAATGTAGATGCTGTAGAACCGCTTGACGTTGTATATCCAAAAATAGCACTTGCCGCAGTTGATGATAGAGAACCTACACCAGAGCCGTACCCATATAAAACTCTTGAAGATAAATCAGTGCTAACTCCGTTTAGCCCTACATAAAAAAGTCCACCAGCGGAATTGCTGTCATCATTTCTTGCTGAAACAACAATCTTCAAATCAGTATAACTCTGCGGAATGCTTGTGAAGGTAACACTGGATGCGCCTGCCGAAGGGACGACAATCTTCTCCAGTAACACCATAGTTTCGTTTGCCATAATTAGTTAGTTCCTTTCATAGCGTTACGCAGCCGTAATTCCATAGAGTGAGAAGACAGAACCTGATTGGAAAGAACCAGAATCAGGATAGAACGTGATAATATCTATGGCTGATGTGCTTCTCCATAATTCAACTTGTGCATTGACGTGATTGCCAGCACCATTGCTACGAATCAATATAGTTTTATTAGTAGTTGTATTGGAATAATTTTGAAAGTTCATTATTAGATTACCATTGCCACTACCTGCAAAGGCATTGTCCATATAAATATAAGTTTCATTTGTAGTTCTAAACGAACTACCACTACTGCCGTTTCCTCTTAGGACTGTACGAGAATAGTTACTTCCACTATCTACTGAGCCATTTCCAACCCTAGCCCATACTTCACCATATCCTGTGCCCGAGTTTATTCCTACAACAACGGCTACTAAATCAGTATAAGAACCGCTAATGCTAGAAAATGTAACAGATGACGCAGTGGTATTTAGTGTTGTACTTGCTATCGGAGTGTATGTAATTCCTGCAGCCATTGGTTACGCTCCTTTTATTCCGTAGAGGGCGAAGTGGGAGTATTGAACTAAAGGGTCATTATCCCATTGACTTATAGAAAGTGAAGTTATTGCAGCAGTATTTTCCCATAATTGAGATGAAATTCTTACATCTCCATAAGCGTTAGTTTCAACACCATTAAAATATCTTGAAGTTGTGTATTTGTTGGTGTTTGTATAATCAAGAATGTCCACAATAGAAACACCAAAAACATTTGCTGGAGCATTCAATCCCGCAAAATCACCAAAAGAACCGTCTGTTGTGGACGCACCTGCGCCTGCAGAAGAACCATTTCCCGAAAGTCTGTGAGTCGCATAATTAGCATTGGTCGTATCGCCATTAAAATAGATTTTTCCGAACGTAAAAGTGCTTCCCCCAGTTGACCGAAGAAGCATCCTCAACTGCAAGTGAGTATAAGTCTGAGGTATAGAACTAAAAGTTACGCTTGTAGTATTACCAGTCAAAATTGTAGTAGCAATAGACTCATAAGACCCAGTGATGCTGTAACGAGTATAGTTCTGTGAAGCCCAGATACCAAGGATCGGTGACATTAGGCGATATCTCCTACTGCATACCAACTGTCGGTATCGCGCTTGATGAGAGTTATAGCAGAATACTGTGCTCGACACTTAGGCGAAGCAGCAGTAGCGCCAGTAGAAACAATCGTTGTTGTTGCAGGAGTAGCAGCACTTACTGTTACCTGACCTGCACCAATCTGAATGATGTTCAACTGCGTTCCGATTGGAAATGCCGTTGTTGCATTGGTTGGGATTGAGTAAGTCTGAGCAGCAGCATTGCTTGCTGTAACTAACTTATTGTCAGCATCTGCTAGGACGAATGTATATGTGGTACCAGTTTGAGCATTGAACGCTAATGCTGCGCTCGCTGATGTGGTTCCACCGATGAGGGCTACGCTCATTAGTTTGCCTCGCTTCCAAATGCACTAAATGATGATGTGCCAGTTGTCGAATAGACTGTAATAACATCTGTGTTGGCAAGGGTTAGTCCACC
>JACCDG010802120.1_pt1 | contig 19740 bp, 20 predicted proteins | sample 7442471 | NCBI WGS metagenome assembly JACCDG01 (sample SAMN15323444, study PRJNA562643) | freshwater metagenome | isolation source: river surface water | place: USA:Blue River Watershed | collected 2017-08-17 | reverse complement strand
CTGCAGCGGCGGCTGCAGCAGCATCCACTCCTGTTGATGATTCCCAGAGATCTTCTGTCAAGAAAGGTGCAGGTGCAGGAGAGGGATCTGGGGAAGATGCCCGCAAGATCTTCCTCGATCAACTTGCAAAATATGTCGAGAGTGAAGAGGACCGAATTGTGATTGAGAAGTCCGTCTATGACTACACCGCTCAACAGGCAAAGATCAAGGGTATCCTCGAAGATATTCATAATCGCTTCTTCAAGCGTATCTATGTAAATAAGTGCTACACCCTACTCCTCAATATGGATCCCTCCAAGTTTGTCCATAATCACAAGTTTGTCGAGATGATCCGGAATCACGAGTTTGACCTGTCACAAATCGCCTACTTGTCGCCCCAAGAGATCCATAAGGAACATTGGAAGAAGTATATCGATAAGCAGACGGCCAATGAGGAGTTCATCTATAACAAAGTGGTGGGTATTCGTACGACCTTCTACACGTGCAGTCGGTGCAAGAAGAACGATTGCTCCTATTATCAGCTTCAGGTTCGTTGCAATGATGAACCCGCAACCACCTTCGTCAACTGCCTCAACTGCGGTCATAAGTGGTCCGGTTAAAGGAGGTAGGAACCTCCAAAAATCTCTTTATATACAACTCATTCATATTCGCTTATTCATTCTATTATTAATCTTATCTATTTATAAATCAAATCATTCATAAATAGTATATATACTTACCATAATCACCATAATCACCAATGTTACGATACTTACCTCTAATCTATCTCAATCACAATCGTGATCAGATCGTCTCTTATCTATCTGCTCAATGGCAAGCTTATCAGATGCCAACTTGGCGAAAGATGGCATTCCCCATCAAACTCCAGCACTTTGATATGATCCATAAGTGCGGCTTTATCGATCGGGTTTTGGAGAATGCCAAGAAACCAAGTCCTTAATCTAAGAATTCTTGGTAGTAGTTACGAAGCTCATCATACGAGTACTCATACTGATACGCCCTGGTCACTTGTTTCTTACACAAGAGATCAAAGGATGATCCCAAGTCAATAGCCGATATAAAGGGATCCTGCAACTTAGTAGAGTCACAGTACTTCTGATAGAGGTAATAGACCAATGCCTTGGCGCTTAATCCGCAGCTGGTGAGGAGGAGAACTTTTTGATGGGGATTCTCTTGGCGCGCCTGATCGATAATTGCAGAGACCTGATTAGCAATCTGATCAAAGACGAGGAAGAGGCATCTTGGTGGAGTCTCCACAAAGGAGTGTGCCGAAAAGAGGGATTGGAGAAGCAGATTCTGCCCATTCGAAATGATAATCTTGTGATAGTTGGTACCGTCTCGAATTGTTCGGACAAACTCCCTCATATTCGGGTTCTTTAAGGCATCCTTATCATTCATCACCAAATGATAGTTCGCAAAGGGGATAATCGGCTTGTGTGGATGAAGCTCATAGGTGAGCTTTGATAGATAATCGATCTCAGGCTGATAGTGCCACTTGCCCAGATATACGTGCCTCCGCTTCGCATAGGATTGATAGGAGAAGTAGAGAAATGCCGCCTTCATTATCTGGGATAACTCCGGGTAATAGACATCACTGTCGCAATTATGCTTAGGAGCTTGCTCTTGTTGAGTGTTATCCGTTACCTTCATACACTCTACCTCTCCATCCCCAAACTTGAGAAAGATCACGGGGACACCGTCTCGGATAAGCTGCGTCAATCGTGGTAAGGTGATCTCATCCTTATATGTCCGGTGAAACTCCTGAAAGTGCGCTAACTGGTTCATCTCTCTATATCGTTGATCTAATCTTTTTGCCTATATTCTTGATCGGGGATTTCCGCACTTGTCGGAGGTCTGAAGGGTGATTCTCAAAAGAGGCATATTTATATGAGTATCGGAATTCCTTTACAAGGAACGAGGATAGCTGGGATGATTTCAATTTGTAAAGGGAACTTCGCTTCCGGTAATCGCCGTGGCACCAAAGCCGATGAGATTGGTTCCGGTAGTCATCTGAGAGCCCATTCGCCTCCAGAACATATTACTATATAAGCGCTGCTGAGCAGGTGTTAGGCCATTCTGCTGGGTCCACGAGATGATAGGATAGTCTTGGGGATTCCGGGTCATATTGGAATAGTTTCTCTGAGAGTTGTATTCGTAGATCTGGCGGACACACGCTTGCTTTTGGCAAATGCGATTGAGATAACAGATGTTGGGGAGAGGAATCTGCTGAATCTGCATATAGTTGTTATAGTTCTGGAAAGTACGGCATTTGTAAGGAACCGTTGTGGGGATCACGACTTGATTCGGGTTGATGGACATTTTAGAGGATATGGGTTATGTGGTTGTTTAAGGAAGTGCGTTTAAGATGGGTTCTATCTCTTCGTTTGAAAAAAATTCTTTCGATATAGTATAAGAAAACGTCACAAAATGGTTCAGAAGAGTCAGCAGCGCGAGGAGCGCGAGGAGAAGCAGCAGAAGCAGGGTAATAACAATAACCGTGTTTCGGGCGGTGCTAAGAAGACGAAGAAGAGCGGCGAGAAGAAGATTCGCACCTACGGTACTCGTGCTATGGTGATGGCAGGAACTGCTTTGAAGACCAGCTCGGGGCTCACAAAGTCATCTTTTCGGTACAATAAATACGGAAGAATCGTATCTATTAAGATGAGTGATAGGGCAAAGCGCGAAAAGCGTCTTGCAAAGGCTGGCTTTATTCCTAAGAAGGGTGTCTTTAAGCTGTTCAAGAAGTCGGATGGCAAGAAGGTGCGTAAGATGACCAGGAAGACTGCCCGCAAGTAAATCATAGGAGATCTTTCCACTGATTGATACATATACACTATATCATAATAGAATCATGATGATACTATTATTGAATCATTACCATAAACATCGTTCTATCGAGGAAAACACGTATAGTTGCCTACTTGCGTAGCAACCATCCTTGCTTTCCCAGATAAACACGTTGTGTTTATCTGGGAAAGCAAGTATAGTTGTACTTCACCAATGCATCATAATAGCTCTTAATTCCCTCCTTATACACCTCATACTTGATCAATCCATTCCGGAAGATTCCCGAATCATTATCATCCGTATAGCACGAGAAGAGGACATTGTAATTGAAGACCAGTAAGATCACCGGAATCACCACAAAGATCAGTCCCAGATAGATCTGAACCTGCGTATTCGTTAAATCGATCTCATAGGTAACAAAGAAGTACGATATCAAGGTGAAGATCAAGATGAGGGGAACAATCAGCGCCGTATCATAATGAAAGTTGAACTTCTTTCGGACAAGATCGATATACGCATAATCCTTCTCTTCCACATACTTCTTACCATAATTCAATATATCCATCGTCTTGTACTTCTTCTTCATCGTCACTACGTGCGATGTCACATAATAGATAATCGGGACAAAGAGCATCGAGACAATCGCCAACTGCGTCGCAATATTGTTCTCCACATCATAGCACCTCACCAAGTAGAGCACAATAAATGGATAGGCAAAGATCATAATCAATCCCATAATAATGCTGATAATATATGCAATGATATCCTTTGTCGGCTTGTCCGCAATCTTTGTTACCATCGTAAGATTATTGGTCGGGTTATTGAGAGGGTTAAATTGGATCGTCCCATAGAGCGCCTTATATAGATGTGACCTCATTAGATTCTTGAGAAGAAGGACAAAGAGGATTGTATAGATGAAGATTAAGATACCCTTGAAGAAGGTCTCAATGGTAAGGGTACCGTAATTTTCGCGGAAGAAACGGGACTTGGAGAGACCCTGGAAGATCGGCCGGAGGATCACGTTCTGTGTAAGATAGGCATTGTTCATATCCGTCGCCCGAAGGGTGAGGAAGAAGAAACCATAGACGAGGATGAAAAACAAGTAACCAATAAAGAAGAGAAGAACCGTAAAGAGCATCATCGAAGTATACTTCGCCTTGTCAAGACTATATGCAGTCTTTCCCGTATTCTTCTGGTTGGTCGAACTACTATTGCCCATTCTTGTTCTCTATCTTTTTTCTAATCTCTGATTTGTATATGATATGTTTTTATGAATAAAAAGAGTGATAACCACTACTACTACTGATACCTGATATAATTTGGTAAGGAAGAGATCTTACCAACCTTTTAATATACCTTGAATAATCCGCAAATGAGAAGAATCAGATAGGTGATAAGGAAGAAGACGATCATCCATCGCCCCGTGAACATTCCCGAACGTAACATATCGACCGCATTCGATAAGCCACCCACATCGACGCTAAAGTCCCTGGTAACACGGGCTCCATTGAGCGCCTCACAGATCGAGCTAAGGAACAAGGGCTTAAATACCTGCTTTACAATCACATCATCATCCTTATACGAGGCATTGTAATCCGAGAGCATCCTCTTTAGCTTCAGAATCTTCTCTTTCACCTCATCAAAGGTAACCTTCTTCTTGATGTTCAAAACGCCCACAATATTCTTCTTGTAATCCTTGTACTTCTCATCAAATAGAGTCTGAGCCTTCAGTTCGCTCCCATCCTTATCGGGATTTGCCGTGAGCTTCTGGACCATCTCTTCCAGATCCATCTCCGAAACAAACTCTCCCTTCGTCTCCCCCGTATCCCGGATAAAGAGCTGCCGGACCGAAATGAAGAATCCATCATCCGCCTGATCCATCATACCATTTCCCTCAAGCGTCTCCTCAAAGAAGGCGATATTCGCCGTGATGAGGTGACCCATCATCTTCACCGCTGCGAAGCCCTTTCTCACCATCTCCGCCACGAAATTATCCATTGTCACTACCCCAAACATTCCCGCGGCAATCTTATAGAAGACGGATGGAGTACAACACTGCTCGGCACCTTCCAAGGAGCAGAGCTTCTCAAACTCATTCTCATCTAAGTACTCATTGAAGTCAAAGCAGAACTTCTTGCGATCGCGTCCCTTAATCTCGAACTTCTTTAACTCCGCCTCATCCATTCCTTTGACGGCGCTACGGAATGCCTTCTCCACATCGTCGACCCCCACCGCCTCGCAACCCACCTCCTTCATCTTCTTCACCACCTCTTCCAAAGTACCTACCACACCTGCAATGGGAGCGGTGATGATAGGAACATCTGCGGCAAAGCCAAAGGTGCCGATCATTGCGCCAACGCCCTTAAACGTGTCGAACATCTTCTTGGCAATCTCGAGGATTGGGACGATCATCATTCGGGTATAATAGCTCTCATTGAAGATCGAGATGAGGAAATCGGCAAAGTAGTCAAACCAGCGATATCCGAAGTAGATCACCATATAGAGTGTGGTAAAGATCATTCCGGTGGTCGATCCCGCCTTGACCGGGGATCGAAGCAAAGATGGATTATTCATTAACTTTTTATTCATAAAAGAGGCGACCATCACGCAGAGGGCGATGAAGGGTAGGGTGAAGGTGACGAAGATGGCGAGGATAAAGACGAAGTACTTGAGGATCGATGCCAAAGTCAACATTCGCCGATAGAGGGTCTTCTTGCCGTGAATACAGACGAGGTATTTACCGATCGGCTCAAGAGCCTTCGAGAGAATACGCTTAGAGAGATAGGATTTAAGGGGAACAATACCGACATACATAAAGTAGATTGGGCTGAGAGAGACAAGGAAGGCGATGAGGTAGAACATACCCGATTTGGCGGATTTTGCGGGAATTTCGATACCTCCCTTCGTCTTAGGAATCACTTCCACTCTTCCCCATCCAGATCCAGATTCGGATCCGGACCCGGATTCCATAAGATCCTTCACGGAATTGCGGTAGGAGATCACTTTACCAGAGGCATAGATCGTTTCATTTTGGGGATTGTAATGGGGGAAAGCGGTGAGGACCGCCCGATGGAGGGAGATATAAGGACGCGGCTCGATCGTCTGCGTTTCACTTCCTCTCTTGATGGTGAGTCGATAAACCATTTCTCAAAATTACTTGTAATTATTTGAATTTATGTATAAAAAGTATGATTGCACAATGCAATAATCATTACCACTATCTATGAGTTATATTTATTTGGCGGAACTCTTACTTGATACCGATCATTATACTTACTGCTTTGTCCACCAACCCAGTGATCGGTTTCCGGATGAGGGTATCATAGAGCCACTTGACCTTTCTCTTTAGCCAGTTATCAAACGTATGGATATAGAGAGAGAAATCTTGATCAATCACAGTAACATCTCGGTAGAATCGATTGAATAGGCCGACAACGTGATGATCTGCTTGACGGCGTATGTAATAGAGCATAATGTAGCTAAATAGGAAGAGATGATAGAGAGCGGCGATGAGGAGAATAATGGCCATCTCTCGGGTGATCCGGTGAGAGGAGTGAACAATCTTAAGAGTTACAAGGGCGATGATCATCATCACGCGATAGAAATCGTATTGAATATCAAGGATTGTTTCGATATGATCTGGATCTGGATCTCGCTCATCGCCAAAGGAGATAGTAAAGATGAGAGGCGGAGATAGAATAGGTTGGGATTTCTTGCCACCACGCCATTTCCGGAGAGTTGTATCAAAGGAATCGGTTAACTTGACGGGCATAAAGGAAGTGAGCCCACTTGGCTCAACGATATGGAGTGAGTAGCGTTTGTGAACAATGCGATTCATATAGTAAATCTTTTCAAAGAAGTTGAGAGGTACTTTGTTCTCGGAATAGAGTTGATAGGTAGCGTGATGAAGGGAGATATGAGGGTTGATAGGGATCATTGCCGGAAGAGCGGGATTCCTCTTCCGATTCCGGATCTGGAAGATCTGATAGTTCTGCGTTTGGTTTAGGTCCATTTGATCGATCACTCTCTATTACTGTGTAGTATTACCTTTTATCCATAAAATCTTATAAGAGATTGAACTAAGGAGATGCCGGAGCGGTAGGAGTGGAAAGAGAGAATTTGGGTTTAATCTGATCATAAATCATATCATTTATGAATAGTTTTGATAGATCAAATTGTGTAAGAATGGTAGATCGAAGGAAGTATGTCGATGTAAGTTTGATTAAGAAATTGATTCATAAACGCCAGAAGATCGAGACAGAGATGAAGCATCAGATTGCATCCACCAATATGATCTTTTTATGCATTGTTTCAGTGGGACTCTTAGGATTGATTGTCTATTACAAGTATACACATAAACAATATATGGATCAAAAAGAGAAGGAAGAGGAAGAGAGGCGTAAAGAAGAAGAGGTGCGTTTGGCTGCGGAAGCGGCTGAAAGAGCTCGCCAGATAGAAGCTCAGGTTCAGAAGATGATGGCACACGTGGGAGGTGGAGGTATCAATACCGTTGGAAACAATAATGTTCGAAATGCGGTTCTCCACAAAGATGATCGAGAGGAGAAAGAGAGGGAAGTGCGTCAGTGGATTGGTGGGAAAGATCTGGAAGAGAATAGTGATAGCGGAGGACAAAGCAGAAAAAAGAAGAGAGTTGCAAAGGGTGGATACAAAACCATTCAGTCCATCTTGGAGGAAGGTATGGATCCAGAGTAAGAATTTATATTGGGTATAAATAGATATTGACACACGATACTACTTACTACAAAATGTCTTGTGGTTGTGCTGCTACGGAGTCCTCTCCTCTCCTTATGACTGGCGGTGCCAAGCGCCGTACTCTTCGCCGTAAGTCGACCACTAAGAGGCTCTCTTCGAGGAAGTCGACCACCAAGAAGTCGACCACTAAGAGGCTCTCTTCGAGGAAGTCGCCCACTAAGAAGTCAACCAAGAAGCGCACTACGAAGAGGAAGGGTTATTCTCTTATCCCCTCTTGGATGAAGATGCGTGGTGGTGGCGCTTCGGCTGCTTCCCCTGCTCCTCTCTCGGAGCTTCCTGAGACTCTGACGGGTACCAAGATTCCCCTCCGCGTTCAGAGCTCACCTGACTGGGTTCTCCCAGGTCAGCCCACCCCTCCTCCTCCCTATGCCATCGACCTCGGCTCGGGTATGCAGTCGTGGCTCTTTGGTCGCCCTACCCCCGATGGCAAGGACTTTATGGTCGCCAGTGGTCTGGTAGAGCAGTCTAAGGGTGTTATTGATATGGTGGGTGGTCGCAAGGCCCCTCGTCGTCGTCGTACTACGGGTGCCAAGAAGCGCACCACCAAGAAGCGTACTACCACGAAGAAGCGTACTACTACCAAGAAGCGCACCACCAAGAAGCGTGTCACCAAGAAGCGTACCACCACCAAGAAGCGTACTACCAAGAAGCGCACCACCAAGAAGCGCACCACCAAGAAGCGTACTACCCGCAAGTAGATCGGTTACTTGGTGTAAACAAAATATATGGATACTTTAGTAATTGATAAAAATCATACTATTTTTATGAAAGATGAGTTCCAGTAATAACGATCCAGAGGCTATTGCGAATGAAGTTTTTGAAAACACTCCTGAGATTGGAGCTACACCAGTAGAAGATGAAGATGAGAATGACATGTCGGAGCGGCTGGAAGAGATTGAGGATGGCGAAGGTGTAAATAAAGAAGTGGCCGAAGAAGAGGCGGTTGACGACGCGGATCAAGAGATGATTGCTGGCGAGGATTCCGATAGGGAGCTGGAGGGAGAAGCGATGGATATGGAGGAAGAAGTGATTCCTCCTGAGGATCCCGAGGAGGAGCTCCCTTCGAGTGTGAATGAGGAGCCGACCAAGTTCGAGGTGGCAAAGAACAACGTCGTTGCTGCGATCAACAATGTTTTGGAGAGAGTGAATGAAGGTCTTGTCAATGTAAACCGGATGTTTAAGAATAAGCCCAATAAGAGTGAGTTTATGAATGGCAATATCAGCACAATGGCCGCTTATCAAGAGAATCTCTATGAAGATGAGAAGTATCTCGAATATCTCAACTATCTCAAGATCTTCTTTGAACGCGAAAAGAAGAAGTCCCAATACAACAAATCCTATGTTGCCGGTAAGCTGGTCCTCACCAACAAGACCAACAAGAATCAAAAGGTGACGATCACTCCTCCCGTCATTGTTGACATCGATACCTATAAGACCTATCTTCATAAAGAGATTGAAGTGGTCCTCTTCAAAATCGTTACCCTCATCGAAAGCTATACAATGACCACCGATGAACAAAAAGCCGAGTTTGCAAAACTCAAATCTCTTTATATCACTTTCAAAGGACAGTTGAATCAGATTGAGGGTTTGGAGACAGGGTATGAGGCGAAGGTCGCCTCTCTGGAGGATCAGATTGCAACGGCGGCGACTCAGCTCAACGTGATGAAAGAGGGTCGTCAAGAGAGTTATCAACGTATTATTGCGATGGGTGGGGCAAGTAGTGGTGGGGCAAGTAGTGGTGGTACCGGTTGGGAGATCACCTCTTCACTTAAAGAGACCTTGATCACCCGATTTAAGGAGAATGGCCTAAAGCCGCTTGACCTGAATGCAGTTCAGGAGATCTCCCGAGAGCACGAGGTCCCCGTTGAGAGAGTCGAGGCGTGGCTCGCCTGGATTGCCAAAAGCGCTGAGTATGTAGATGCCCAGCGTAAGTATTCGGAACTCTTGCGGGTTCTTCGCGCTGAAGAGCACAATCATTACCAGTTAATGAAGAACTTTATCATCCAGAAACCCGTCATTGAGTTCTCTTAGATCAATGATCGGATTGAGGATCAATTTAGGAATTTATGTATAAAATCATTATATAAATCATATAAAGTCGTAATTTTATATGATCGAATGGTAGTAATATCACGAATAAATGAGCATTATCACGGATCTATTTGAGACGATTTTGAAGGCGACTGCTGAGAAGAGCATCGGTCCCACTGTCACCGCCCGCAATCTCTTTATCACCTCCTCGGTTCTCTACAATACACAGACCTTCTATGATGCGGGGTTTGATCCTGAGGATGGGTTTCCTCGGGGAAGTGTTAGCCCGGGTCTTCGTTATACCCTCTCCAATCGCCTTCCTCTCTACACCTATGTTGTAGAGATCTATCTCAATGCGGTTCATCAAGATCTCTTTAAGGGTGCAAATGCGATTACGCAATTTTTCGAGACCTCCCGGCATTTTATCGACAAATCCTATATCACCTTCCTCCACGCGCAGAGTAATGCCTCCCTCTTGGTCGATATTCGGCAAAAGATTATCGCCTATTTGGCGGCAAGGGACACAGATGGGTGGCGCGGGGCATCCATCCCCATTCCTTTCCCGAATGGTACTGAGGTGATCGAGCCAAATGCAGTGATCAACTTCGCCGGATATGCGGACCCGCTTAAGTGGACACCCATCCGGACACTGACCTATCTTACCCCGCGCTGGGGCGAAGTTCGCGGTGTGATCAGTGAGGAGAAGCGTGATGAGCTCACTGCGTTTACACAAGAGTTCCTGAGTGGGGTCACCGATTTTGAGGGCGAGGTTCGGCGTGTCTTTGAGCAGTCATTGGCGCTAGGGGATCGGGAGAAGGCGATTGCGGAGTTTTGGGCGGGTGCACCTCGGACGATCACTCCTCCCGGCTTCTGGAATATGTTCTTGGTCGCTTATCATAAGCAGAAGTATGTTGATGTGGATGTGATGACGCGGAACTTTTTGACGTTGAACAAGGGACTCTTCCAGGCGAGTATCTTGGCGTGGAGGTTGAAGGGGGCAAATCTCCAGGCCCGTCCCATTCAGACCATTCGCTACTTCTTCCCCGGACAGACGATCACCTATTACGGCGGCGTGGATGTCTCTTCCTCCCTCTGGAAACCCTATCAACCCAATTCCTTTATGACCCCTCCCTTCCCGGATTTCATCTCGGGACATTCTACTTTTTCCGCAGTGGGAGCGCGAATCTTAGGGAGGTTATTGGGGAATAACCTGATTGATCTCGATCTTTATGTGAATGGTGACTTTATGCAATATGCATCTCCACTTTTTGCGAATGGGAAGGTGGAGGAGAAGGTTTATCTTCACTGCCTTACGATCTTCCCGAGGACGAGTGCAGTCAATTCGGCGGATCCAGTAAAGGCTGTAACCCTCACCTATAAGACGTGGGATGATATGGCCCTGGAGGCGGGTCTTTCGCGAATCTATGGTGGTATTCACTATGATTGCTCCAATTATGCCGGATATCTCCTCGGAAACAAGATTGGGGATCTGATGCTTTGATGCTTTGATGGAGATCATTATCAAAATATATCATCATTAAATAGATTTATGGATTAAAATAGGTAATTGAGTAATATGGCATTTTCATTCAAGTTTACGGATTATATCAGCCCGCTCTGGTTCTTCATTGCCCTCTTCATTACCTTGCTTTTGGTCAATATTATGGCACCTGAGAAGAAGATTGTGGTCAAGGAGGTGAATCTGGAGAATCATCAGGATCTCGTCTTCCGGAAGTCGACTACTACGGAAGATGGCAAAGATAGTTGCTACAAGTACAAGAAAGAAGATACTCGTTGCACTGCTTAACATTATCAATCATCATAAGATTATATTCATCATCATAAGATTATATTCATCATCATAAGATTATATCATATATGAATAGTAACGATTCATATAGATCACATTGATAAGATAAATAGATAGAAATGATCAAGGAGTATATCAAGAAGCGTCCGGAGATGAAGGTGATTCTGGGGATTGTCTGGGGACTCGCCGTGGGTCTCCTCTTCCGGAGTGCCTGTTATGGTCGCAAGTGCGTCATTATCAACGCCCCCAAGGTGGAGGATGTAACTGGGAAGGTGCACAAGGATGCGGAGAGTGGAAAGTGCTATCGTCTGGTGAGTACCTCGGCTCAATGTACCGACAAGGCGATTGATGATCAGTAGTCTTCATCATAGTTCATAGATAGATGGATCAAATAGGATTGGATAAAGGGATTCCGAGATAAGTATATAGTTATAGGAGTTAACTATATACCTGTTTACCTACACATTTCAGTAGAACAAATTTCAGTAGAAGAATTTAAAGATGGAGCTGATCAATCAGCTTGTCCAATTTGCCGGAGAGAAGGGTTTCGATTTGTCCTGTGCGAAGGACTTCGCCTTCCCTGTGGCGATGACCGTGGGATATCTCACCCTTGTTCCGCAGGTGGCGCATCTGGGAATTTCCAAGGAGACGGTTCGCCAGTTCAGCCTCTTCCACAATGCTGCCCTCTGCCTCTTTAGCGCGATCACTTTCATCCGTTGTCTGGCGGTGATTTGGGAGAATGGCATCGTGGCTGATCAGCATTACTATTTTGACAATAACAGCTCTTTTGCCAACATTGTCTATCTCTTCTACCTCTCCAAGTACTATGAGTACATTGACACGATGATCATCTATGCGAAGGGTGGTAAGCCTATCTTCCTTCAGACCTATCATCACGCAGGTGCTGTTTGGGCGTGGTTCCTTTGCTACTACTATCGCTGTGATGCGATTCTCATCTCGACAATGTTTAACGCATTTGTACATACGATTATGTACTTCTACTACTTGATGACGTTGCTGAAGGTCGATTTCGTCAAGAGTATCAAGAAGTACATTACGATGATGCAGATCACTCAACTCGTCTCGGGGAACCTCATCTCAATCGTCTACTACTTTATCGAGAAGGGAATGGCCCTTTACTCGATCTATCTCTTCAACGTCTATGTCTATATTCTGATTGGTCTATTCCTCGCTTTTATGAAGAAGACTTATAAGCCATCGGTCAAAAGCGAGTAAAGAGATCCTCAGAAGGATAGAGTATGGAATACGAAGGATGGAGAGTTTGATGATCTTCTTTCTGGGAGGTTGTTTGATCGGGATTGGTTCGGAAATCGTTCCATTCGATGCTTCCAATTAGCAATAATTCGTTCAATAAGAGATTGATTTATGCAAATATAGGATAGAGAATATTCTATATTTATCGACATCACATCACACCACATCACAACATAAGATGTCAACTCCTCTCGATCAGTTGGATGGAGACGGTCCCCAGATGATGGATGCCGATCCCGAGATGGCGAACTCGATCCTGAGTCAATTTAACGAGATGAACGTATCTCCCGAGGCGGGTTATCACGGTGATCTCCCTCCCGTCAACCCTGAGATCCCGATGATGGAGCACGATATGGAGCAACGCAATATGAACCGCGATTTAGAGAATATGCGTTATATGAACCCTGTGGCCCATATCGAGGCTCAGAAGCAAGCTGCTGCCCTCTATCAACAGCAACAGCAAGAGTATGAACAGGATGATGGGGAAGGTGATGAGGAGGTCTATGAGGATGATTATGTGGAGGCGCCGCCTCTCTGGAAGAAGATCCTCAATGAGAGCCGAATTGTCGTCTTCGTGATGATTATGGTCCTCTTCCTCTTCAATGCACAGTTTAACAAGCTTCTCACTACCTATGTGCCCTACTTCCGCCTCAATCTTTACACCTATGACACCACTACCCTCGGGACGGTGTTGAAGGCCCTTCTCGTGGGAATCTTCTCTTATTTGCTGATTCGATTTGTTCGATTTTAAGTGGTAGGAACCTAAGGTTCCATCTGCCCATCGAGCCTTCGGCTCAGATGGGACTTGACCCTACCTCCTCGTTGGGTATGTCCATCTGGTCACGAAGTGACCGATGGCAAATAACCAAGGTTTCCCAACACCCTTCCTCTTTTTAATTAATATTTTATTTCTTTGGTAAGGATAGTAGTATTTTATCTATAAAATGTTTAAATTAGGAAATATCCGTAAGTATTTTGATTTCGTCAAGGGTGATCGGGCATTGGTTCTGGAGCGCCGGGAGTATACGGTGATGATTGTGATGATCTTGCTCTTTATGCTGGCACATACTCTGACACACTATTACCATCACTATGTGCTGATGTACCTGGTTCAGGCAGTGCTCTTATATCTTGTTTTGTTGATGATTCTGAAGAACCCTCGTAAGTCGGCGATCTACACGGCAGTGATTGCGGTAATCCTCTTTGTGATCCATCACCAGATCTATGTTTCGAGTGGTATGATTGAGCGCTTCGATTCGGGAGAGGGTGCGGAGAAGAAGGATGAGAAGGATGAGAAGGATGAGAAGAAGGACTCGGAGAAGAAGAATAAGAGTGAGAGTAAAGAGATGGATACGGATAAGATCCGTGCGGAGCTGGAGGTTCTCCTCAAGAAGCTGGAGGAGGATCACAAGAGTGGTAAGAGTAAGATTGACACTTCGAAGCTGGAGACCTTTACCGAGAGGCTCACCAGTGGCAAGATTGAGACCAAAGAGGATGATTTGAAGGATAATGAGCCAGTGGGTGTTGATGTAAATTCTCTGAAGAGTGGTCCGGAGTCACCCTTGACTCGCGCTCAAAAGGAGACGTATGCTCTGATTGATACCATCGGAATTCTGAAGGAGACCGTGGCGACATTGAACCCGGTCTTGTCCGAGGGCAAGAAGGTGATGGATATGTTTAAGAGCCTCCAGATCGATGGTGCTGGCGCAGGTGCTGAGGGTGGCGCAATGGATATGGCCGCTCTCAGCGATATGCTGAAGAAGACGAAGGAGTAATGTTTATATATAAGAGGAAGGGTGAAGGGAAACCTAAGGTTTCCCTTCGAGGAGGTAGGGTAGGAACCTTAGGTTCCTACCTGCGATATGCTGAAGAAGACGAAGGAGTAAGATACGGAATTGGTGGGAATGGTAATAAATAGGATCATAGTATACATTGTATAGTATGATTTTTATGGTAATAGTATGGTAATCATATAGTTTGGTGGTAATTATTTAAGCAGTGCTTTCATCTGGAATCCAGGGAGTCACCATAAGAGTGGGATTCGGAGGAGGAAGAGTCCCCTTGTGGAGAGCCAGATCGAGGAAGTGCCTCTTCATCTGCGCTTGAATATCCTTGTATGAAAACTGGGTTTGATTCTCATCCTCAATCGCGAGGAGCTTACGCAGCTTCTCATCCAGATTGAAAGCACCATCATCTGCACCATTCTCCAGATGATTGTCCCACGTGTACTTCACTACACGGAGGATGGCATCCTCCTTGTTCATCAGAGTGTAGTGAGGGATCTCGAAAAAGTCACACAGCTCACTTCCAAGCATAACAGAAGGGATCGAAGGAACATAGGATACTGCTGGACTCTTCTGAGGCTTGCTCTTCCGACTCTCCACAAACTCCATAATCAGACCCTTGATTCGCTCAAACTCCACCGGATCGGTCTCAAACTCGTCATTCACGTCGATCACCAGAACCTTCTCCTTAAACTCATCCGAGAGGAGCCAGTCATCGTGATACTGGACGTTGATCTTCAGATAATCGAGCGGGACGCACTTCTCCTCGCTGCGCTCCCGCTTCAGCATCCGATCAAACGCCGTCTTTGGCTCCGTACGAAGATAGATGAAGCCACGTGGATGACTGATCTTGTCAAAACACTCCTTCGAGAGCCAACTCCACCAATCATTGTACATATTCCACTCCAGACGACTCATCTTACCCATATCCACAAGGGACTTGGCAAAGACGAGCTTGTCCGTGTAAATAGAACGCTCCACCAGCCGAATCGGCTTCTGCTGGGGCTTCGTCATCATATCCTCCATACGCGTCAGGAATGTATACGTCTGGAACGAATAGGACCAACGCTGCTGATCCTCATAGAAATTCTGGAGAATGTTGCGGCCACTCTCGTCATCTACTGTAGTGCGCCACTTGTCAACGGGCTCCTGGATCACCTCCGCAACCTCCGCAAGAGCCTCGCCGAGCATCTTACACATCGTCGACTTACCCGCACCAATCGTCCCCTCAATGATAAACCAATCGTTATGCGTACCAAAAGATGCCATTGTTGTTGTGTTGTTGTGTAGTGTTGTCCTGTTTATGCAGTCGAGTAAGTGCGTTTGCTTCTCTTACCTCTCTTACGGAAAATCTCTTTATGCCGGGTGAATGATTCACTTTTTGAGATTGGTTTATCAAAAGAGAAGATGACGACTCCCTGCTACTCTGTGCTCCCCTTCAGGGAGCCAACAGAGTTGATCTGGTTAGCGTTCGGTCGATTCATTCAGCTCATATGCATTCTTCTGGGTAGGATCTGTTTCATCCATCTGTTTTCCTATATGAATTCGATAGATTCCTTCAAGGAATGCCGTCTTAAACCCTGCATAAAAGAATGCAACTGCATAATCAAACTCAAAGTTCCACGTTCTCTTTTCAAAAGGTCCGAGTGCTCTATATACATCTGTATCCACCAGGCTTGGATTGAGTGTAAAATGCGGCCAATTGGCGATAGTATTTCCCACGGACTGTTGAAATGCGATGAACTCCGGGCTACCCTGCATATGGAATTGATGTAAGACATATCGATCACCTGTTTGGGGCACTTGTAGAAGGTATCCGCCTAACATATTGATATTGTAGGGTCGAATCAGCTGGGCGTAATTTCGATTGTGAACCACTTGCTTGATTTCGGGATGAGCCCTCATAATGTCGATACTTCGCTGGATTGTCGGAATCGCACAAACACTCTGCCAATCATCCTCGAAATGAAGTGTATACTTATATCCCTTCGCCAAAACATACTCTCGAATGATATTCATACTGGGGATATGGCCCTTCGCATCCACTCCCTTGAAGATATATCTGAAGAAAGGATACTTGGTTATCATCTGATTACGATCCTCCTCACTCGAATTGTCATCTACACAGAGCCACTCTGCAATTTGATCAAGATCTGAGTCAGGAGAACAGTTGATAAAAGAGTTGATTGTCTTCTCAAAGAGATCAAATCGCTTACACGTTGTCACCGTAAAAATCACTTGACCAATCTTTTCATTACTATTACTATTACTACCTTCTTGGGGATCGATAATTCGGCGCTTCTCCGTTAGACGAGCGATCTTCTCTGTAGGATATCCGATATATTCCAGATCATTCTTAACATAATCGATACACTGAGCTTTGAGAAGTTGAATCTCCCGAATGACGTGTTCCGGGATCATTTCGGCCCGCAGCATAATCCGATTACCGATCTGATAGGCTGTTCTGTAATTCCCCGCACGAATCAATAGATCCATCACCTCCATCTCCAGATAACAGAGCGGGATTGGATAGTTCCCACTCTCGATACCAAAATATTGAGATCCCTTTATATCGGCAGTGAGAACTTGATTATATGCGATACCGCCTTGATCATTGATGAGGCTGGTAACGGGGTATTGATCTTCAGCACCATATGTCTGATAATAGACTCGTAAAGCTGCGGCCAGATTCTCAGTTGATTTCAATTTCAGAAAGATATCATAGAGAGAGAGATAATTATTTGGATAGATCTTATGAGCCCGCCAGTAAGCATCGATTACATCATCGGGATCAAAATCGAGATTTTCTAAGGCCTTTGCATAGAGATGGAATGCGAGCGAGAGCGCTTGGGCATCGCCATCCGAGGTAATGGCAACTGGGGAATTCTTCCAGATCCCTGCTCGACGATCATATTGATGAATTGCGTGGAGGATTTTTGCGAACTTTTGGGCAGAAAAAAGTTGGTGGATATGTTGATAAAATAGATGGTAATTGGGGGTATTTTCCATTTGTATGATCTTCAATGATGGATGAATGATCGATGCCAGATGATTCCTTCTTACTATATACGGGAGATCTTTGGATCCAACCAACAGAGTCGAGTATAAATGATATGCTTATTTATAAATCGGATAATTTGATCAACATACAAACGCAATTAAAGGCAATCAAAGGCAATCAAAGGCAATCAATGCCAATTGATTATCGATTTCTGCAGGATTATGAGGGAGGTCGTTCTGTTGATTCATTTAGCTCATATGCATTCTTTTGGGTAGGATCCGTTTCACCCAGGAGCTTTCCAATGTGGATTCGATAAATTCCATCCAAGAATCCCGTTTTAAACCCATAATACATATATGCGACTCCATAGTCAAACTCAAAGTTCCACGTCCTCTTTTCGAAGGGTCCCAGGGCATAATAGACATCCGTATCTACCAGGCTTGGATTGAGGGTAAAATAGGGCCAGTTTGAGACATTGAACCCTACCTCATCCCAGAATGCCACAAAGGCAGGATCCTCTTGACGATAGAACTGATGTAATACATAACGATTTCCGGATGGTGTATACTTTGTATATCCTCCAGGCATATTCACATCACAACGACGACTTAGCTGAACATAATTCCGGTTGTGTACGACTTGTTTGATAGAAGGATCCGTATTCATTACCTCAATACTTCGTTCAATCGTTCGAATTTCACAGATACTCTGCCAATCATCCTCAAAATGAAGCACATACTTGTATCTCCTTGCGATCACATAATTCCATATGATATTCATACTTTGGAGATGACCCTTACCTTCAGGGGGCTTAAAGACGAAATTGAAGAATGGGTAATTTTTCTGCATCTTGTCACGATCTTCATTTGAGGAATTGTCATCTACACAAAACCACTCCGTGATCATATCTAAATCATCTCCTGCACAGTTGATATACGAATTCATCGTCTTCTCAAACAAATCATACCTCTTACAAGTGGTGATTGTAAAGATAACTCCACTCTTGGGTGTTTGTGGAGTAATCTGTGAATGAATCTCGTTTAACATCATTCTCTTCTCTAACAACTTGGCAATCTTCTCGGCTGGATAGGAGATATATTCAGGGTCATTCTTAACGTGATCGATAAACTCTGCCTTGTAATACTGTACCTCCTTGATAATATTCCGAGGAACCTCTCCTGGACGGAGTAAGATACGATTTGCAATCTGATATAATGCTCGATAATCACCCATACAAGCCAATAGATTCATAATCTCTAACTCCAGTGAATAGGTAAACATCGTATAGTTCGAACTACTCTCGCCAAAGTAGGGTGAGGTCTTTATACTGGCAATAAATTGATTGTACTTATGAGCATATGTCTTCGCATCATTGGTAAGGGAAACCACCGGGAAATCTTTACCATATGTGTTTTGATATAATGAATAACCAATACGTAGATCCCAGTTGTTGATACGCATCTTTGTAAAGATATGATAGAGTGAGAGATAGTTGTGATTACAGATAAAGTAGGCACACTTATATGCCTCAATCACTTCAATGGTATCATATCCAAGTTCCTCTAAGCACTTTGCATAGATATGGTAGGTGAGACTGAGTGCCTCTGATTCCTCTTGAGTAGAGGGATAATTACCCCATAGTGCTGCTAACTGTGTGTATTTATCGACATAATGAATCACTTTATGGAACTCGCGGCGGTCTGATATACGATGAATAAATTGATAGAAGAGTGCATAATCATAGGTGATCTTATAACGAGACGCATTCATACCCATTCCAGCACTGAGGCTTGAGCTCATCCCTTCGCACCACTTTACAATATGATAATGGTTGATGATGATTGGACTCGTTGCACTTCCGTGTTGATGATTGGGTTTACTGATAAAATCAGATACCACATAATGACGACGAACATTCAGATCTTTTTCAAATGAGAGTGTCACCTTCTCTCGAGCAATATCAGACTCGTGATTTTTCAAGACCTTCCTTCGTATCTCTTCATAGAGAGACTCCTCTTGATCCAGGAAGTCATCCTGAATAAAGCATAATATCCTCTCCATTTTGATTATACTTGGATGATAATTATATCTATAATTATGATTCTTTTGTCTATTTATAAACGCAAACCTTTTTGCGGTGATGGAGCTACGAGAAGATAACAGGGATGATGACGACTTGCGCTGCAACCTTCTGGTGATCTTCGATCAACCAAGAAGGTTGACGACTTGCGCTGCAACCTTCTGGTGATCTTCGATCAACCAAGAAGGTTGACGACTTG